>Ga0208894_1000004_pt1 | contig 267060 bp, 236 predicted proteins | sample ETNtaG_12_FD_185752 | JGI IMG/M metagenome (GOLD analysis project Ga0208894, IMG submission 185752) | Marine microbial and viral communities from oxygen minimum zone, Eastern Pacific Ocean - ETNP201306SV49 (SPAdes) (version 2) | ecosystem: Environmental > Aquatic > Marine > Oceanic ...
AATAAACATTTAGTTTGATGATTGGGTTGGTTACCCAAAGGTCATAGTATAATAATACTTGACATATATATTCCAATGGAATATTTTACTCTTAGGTAGATATGAGTATAAAACCATCTGAACTTTTAAAATGGAGAAAGGAAAATGGATACTCCCAAATCAAATTGGGAAAGGCTCTTGGTGTCATTACTATAACTGTTTATCGTTGGGAGAAGTCTATGAGGAGTATCCCACCATTCCTACACTTAGCTTTGGAATCTTTAGAAATGAAAGGAGGTGAATTAAAAACAAAAGGCAAGAGAAAGAAAACGAAAAAGAGAAAGGGGGTGAAATAGATGATAGGAAGTATCCAGAAAAGAGGGAAATGTTACTACATTGTCTTTAGAATAACAGACTATAAAACAGGTAAGAAAAAACAGAAATGGCTGAGGGCAGGGCGATTAAAAAGGCAAGCTGATGAAACGCTCTCTGAAATGATGGGAGAGGTTCACACAGGAACTTTTCGTCAAATTAAAAAAAGTACCTTTGCTCAGTTCTCCAAGCTGTGGCTTGAATCATACGCAGAGACTATATGTAAGCCTTCAACTCTTAGAAGCTATCAATCCATAATAAGGAATCATTTCTCACCTGTATTTGGTGACATGGCTATGACTGCTATATCTACAGAAATGCTTCAACGCTATGTTGCTAAGAGGTTAAAAAAAGTAAAACCTAAGACTGTAGTTAATGAAATTGTTCCCCTCAAAAAAATGTTTAAACACGCAGTAAAGTGGGGCTATATCAAATTCAATCCTGCTATAGATGTGGAACGACCTAAAGTGGAAGAAGAAGAGATGGAGATTCTTATACCTAAGGAAATAAGAATTTTACTTGATAATGTAACGCCTAAATACAAACCACTTTTTCTAACAGCGATTTTAACAGGCATGAGAAGGGGAGAGTTGTTAGGTTTACAATGGGGTGACATTGATAATAATCACAATCAAATCCATGTTAAAAGGTCTATGTGGGAAGGTCAGTTCTATTCTCCTAAGTCTAAAGCATCAAAAAGAAAAATTGATATGACCCCAACACTTGTTCTTGAACTTAAAAAACATAAGTTGGTGTGTCCAGTAAGTGAACATGAACTTGTATTCTGTAATCCTTTTGGCAAGCCTCTTGACCCAGACAACATGATAAAGAGAGAATTTATTCCTGCTCTTAGAAGGGCTAAGATTCGTAAGATTAGATTCCATGACCTTCGACATACTAATGTTGCATTAAGGATTGAGCAGAATCAGAACATCAAGTATATCCAGAAGCAAATAGGTCATGCTTCAATTCAAACAACGCTTGATAGGTATGGACACCTGATAAAAGAGGTCAATCAAGAACAGGCTATAAAACTTGATAGCATCCTTGGATTTGTGGAGAATTCTGGTAGCCTGAAAAATCCTGTTAGCAGATTGTTAGCAAAAACAGGTAATTTTAGGGAAAGTGAAGTAGGAGAGAATCTTAAACCGTTGAAAGGATTGGTAGCGGGGACAGGATTTGAACCTGCGACCTTTGGGTTATGAGCCCAACGAGCTACCAGACTGCTCCACCCCGCATCTTGTCTTTTTGATTGTTTCTTATTTTACTTTTGAAGAATGGATGTGTCAAGGGTATAGTCTGATTTTGAGAGAAATGATTGAACTTCTTCATACACTTGGGCGCTAAAAACTAATCTCATATGTCCTAAATTGTCAAACTCTTTGTTCAGTATATTTTTGCCTTTTAGACAGCTGTTTTGGTAAGGCAAAACAATTTCATCGAAAGAGGAAAAGATTGATAGAGTTTTTATAGTGGCTGGAATTAGCCCCAATTTTTTTAAGAAATTACTTCCTGGCCGCATGTCAGTGCCACATGGACTATGAGTAAAAGACCACAACTGGGTTCCTTTGTGAGGCGTGCCTATAGTAATTAATTTTTCAACATAAGATTTTCCTTTGAGATGGCTAATATAATATCTTGCCAACAGACCCCCCATGGAATGGCATATTAGGATGATTTTGGATTGAGATGTTTCTTTAAGGATGTCACTAATTTTGTTTTCTAATTGTCCGGCATAATAAGGAATTTCTTTAAGAGGTGGAATATAATTCCAGAAATAGACATTATTCCAACCGTCTTTTTGCAAACGTTTTTTGAGATACATTAGTGTCCAGCCTCTCATCATGTACCCGTGTATAAGCAAAATAGGAGGTTTTTCTTCTGAAACCGGCGTTGAAATTTTTCCCGGTTTGAAATATATAATTATATAATGGTAAATGTAATCGGCTGCCACTAAAGTAAGCGCAATGCCATATGAGCAGTATTCCAGGAAAAACTGATAGACAGTCGTTACAAACCTGTCAAAAAAGCCTGTAAAAATAGTTCGATCTCCAAATTGTTTAAAATATTCAGGTGAGTTGCTCAGAACAAACCACCGGAGAACATACGCAAGGAAAAGATAAAGGAAAAGAAAAAAGGCTATTAACTTTATCATTTGGATAAGATTGGAATAAAAATATTATGGAGTGTTAATTGGGCCAATTTTAATTGTTATTTTACTCCTGCCCAAATTACTGGAAGAAAGATGAACTGTGCAACTCCATCCTTCTTTGGAATAAACAAGGGTAGTATCATTGTGCTCAAAGATGCTAACCATTTCCCATTCAAAATTAGTCATCTCTTTTTTGTAAAAATCAACCAGTGTATCTAACTTTGACCACCCGCTGTATGTTATTATTCCTGCCTTAAAAGAACCGGCTTCATATATAAAAGATTTGGCCCTATCAAGTTTAAATTTAGAAGGGACTGGAACATCAGTGAATCGGTAAGAAACTTCGGCACTCTGATCTTCATCTGTAGCCGAACCCATTGAACGCAAATCAGCATCACCTGATTCAGGTGCATTTTGACCCGATAGATTAGCACAGCTGCAAAAAAGAATCGTCGTTCCCAGCAACATAGCCACGAATCTAAAATATTTATCAAGGATGTTTACTATGAAAGACTCTTTTACAAATGGAGGATACATGGATAGTTACGCAAAAATTTTTTTACTAATATAAATTACAAGTAGTCCGGTTAACATTAACGCCAAACCAAAAAATCTTAATAATGAATCGTCTATTTCGTGAATTTTTTCCGCTATGGTTTTGATGTGACCAGGAAAGCAAAAATACGGAAGTCCTTCTATAATTATTACAAGACCTAAAACGGAAAAAAAGAAATACATAATTTTATGATTCCATATATAGCTAAATTATCAGGAAAGTCAAATAAAAAAATGTGGAATATTGGTGTTCGTTGTGATAGACTGCTCATTTAGCTTGATAATAATTTTTTTTAATTTTTTTTAATTTTTTTTTAGTAAGGGAGATATCATGAAAAATTTATCTGCCAAAGTCAGTACTTTTCTAACTGTGGCCGTTGTTTCTACTTTCCTGGTGAATTCACCGAGCCCGTTATGGGGGAAAGAGGATCCCGGCGTAATAGTTGGTTCAAATATATTTGTTGAAATTGCCGCAAAAGAAAATCCTGCAATAGTCCATATCAGCACGACAACAAAACCGCGGATCGGACAAATGCCCGGTAGAGGGTTTAGAGGAAGACCTCCAGGACAACAACCTCCAAGACAACAACCTCCAGGACAACAGGACCCTTTTAGAGATTTTTTTGATAGGTTTTTTGGTCCTCAGGGGAACAGACCACGAACGAGCTTAGGTACAGGCTTTATTATTGACAAGGAGGGGCATCTTTTTACAAATAATCATGTTGTGGCGGGGGCGGATGAAATTAAAGTTACCCTGAAAAATGGAGATGAATATGATGCGAAGGTTATTGGTACTGATCCAAAAACAGATATCGCTCTAATCAAAATTGAAGACAATAATAATTTGCCGGTAGTTGAACTCGGAGATTCGGATAATCTGCAGGTGGGTGAATGGGTTATGGCTATTGGGAATCCTTTTGGATTGAACCATACCGTTACTGTAGGAGTAGTGAGCGCCAAGGGCAGGGTGATTGGATCAGGTCCTTATGATGACTATATACAAACAGACGCTTCTATCAACCCCGGCAATAGTGGCGGTCCTTTAATTAATACAAAAGGAAAAGTGATTGGAATAAGTTCGGCCATTTATGCCGGTAATGCCGGAGGCAATATCGGGATAGGATTTGCTATCCCAATTAATTTAGCAAAGTCGATCCTAGAGGACTTAAAGACAAAAGGAACAGTTACCCGAGGCCGGCTGGGTGTTATGATCCAAAAGATAACCCCTGAACTGGCTAAATCATTTGACCTTTCAGAAAATGAAGGAGCGTTGGTTGGGGATATTATTAAAGGAAGCCCTGCAGAAAGAAGCGGCATTGAAAGAGGAGATGTCATTGTTGAATTTAACGGAAAGCATGTTAAAGCTATGGAAGAACTTCCCAAAATTGTTGCGCAAACACGGCCTGGTTCAGAAGTAGATGTTGTTGTAGTCCGTGATGGTAAAAGAAAAGTGATTAAAACTATAGTAGATAAACTCGAAGAGAGGGGAGCAATAGCATCTTCAAAAATTGAAACAATGGGCCTCCGTGTTCAGGATATAACACCCGAATTAATGCAAAGCCTTGATCTTGATTCCCAGGATGGTGTTCTTGTTGCAGATGTTATTTTTGACAGCCCTGCCAGCACTGCAGGGATTCAGCGCGGGGATGTTATTTCGGAGATTAATAGAGAAAAAGTAAATAATCTGCATGACTTTGAGGTAAAAATGAATAAATTAGATACCGAAGGTACTATGCTTCTTCTTATTAAGCGAGGTGGAAGTACTATATATGTTGCTGTAAAAATGCAATAGATAATCAAAAATCGTCTTGCAGTTTTTTTAACAGTCTTAGCTTGGCAAATTATTTTTCAGAGGGTATGTGCAGGAAATATCTTTAAGATATCGCATTAATGCCTGCAAATATATATTTGTTTATACAGCTTTCCTTTGCTTTTTCTCCCTTTTTTTGTCTTCAATAGTTTATGCACGCGTAACCGTCTCAAGGCGATCTGCAATAGTCGAGGTTGTAGAGAAAGTCGGACCTGCTGTAGTAAATATCAATACTGAAGAAATCGTACAACAAAGACCTAACCCTTTTTATGGTTTTGGAGACCCATTTTTTGATGAATTTTTTAATGCATTTAGACCACCACGAAACTTTCGGAGACAAAGTTTAGGTTCCGGAGTCTCCATTAACTCCTCGGGCTATATTCTCACCAACGAACACGTCATATCCCGTGCTTCCAGTATTACCGTTACTCTTAGTGATAAGCGCGAATTTAGTGCAAAACTTATAGGCGCCGATTCAAAAACCGATATCGCAGTGATTAAAATTGATACAAAAGAGCCATTACCGTTTATTGAAATGGGCAAATCGGATGACCTGTTAATTGGTGAAACCGTAATAGCTATAGGCAATCCTTTTGGTCTATCCCAAACTGTTACTACAGGGATAATTAGCGCTCTTAACCGTCATATTAAAGCTGGAGGAAATAAGGTTTTTACTGATTTTATCCAATTAGACGCATCAATTAATCCGGGGAACAGCGGAGGCCCACTTTTAAATATTAAAGGTGAATTGATCGGAATAAATACAGCCATATTTCAAAGAGGAGAAGGGATAGGATTCGCCATACCGATCAATAAAGCTAAACGGATTGTGGATGATCTCATCAGCTATGGGGAGGTTCACCAGGGATGGCTTGGAATTTTTGTGCAGCACTTAACTCCTGAGTTGACTAAGTTTTTTGGAATATCGGAGTTAAAAGGCGTCCTTGTTTCAAAAGTTTTTAAAGATAGTCCTGCTGAAAAGGCAGGCTTATTGAACGGAGATATAATCTTGGAGATAGATGAACAAGACATTACAAGTCTGGATAATTATCAGGATCAAATATCTTCTTATACCGCGGGAGACCAGGTAACTATCAATTTTATAAGAAATAAAAAGAAAAAAAAAGTAAAGCTAATTACAACCCCAATACCTGAAAACCGGGCAGAAGAACTGGCTAAAAGTTGGTTAGGTATGCACGTGGATGAAATAACCGATCATTTGATTTCAAAATATAACATCTTTACCAGTAATGGAGTAGTTATTACCAGATTGAATCCCGATAGTGCTGCGTCAAAAATTGGGATTTTAGCTGGCGATGTAATCAGACAAATAAATAAACAGACAATAAGAAGGATTTCCGATTTTAGAAAAGCTATTATTGAAGCGATGAAAAGAAAATCTGTGTTATTTTTAGTTCAAAGAGGACGTTATGGCTATTATGTAACAATTGAGCCTTAGGCTGTAACTACGAAGGTTTAGAGTTTCAGCATTCACGGTTGAAGGTTAACGAGAGATGAAGATTGAAAGGTTTGAAGATGTTGAGGCTTGGCAACTGGCACGCGAATCAACTTCGAAAATGTACTGTGTGGCTGACCTACCTTAAATTTTAGTACCACTCATAGAGTGATGATTTTATGCCGTCAGTTGAAGCGTAGCGGAAGCTGAGGGCATAGGTTCAAACGTTTTTGGTGCTGGAGGCCGACATCCCAGTAAGCTGTGAGGCCTAATTGTATTATATCCTATCTGCTACAAAATCATAGCTCCATATATGATTAGGTCTTAATGGACGAAGCCTTAAACAAGACCCATCATTAAACCACAACCGGTTGCGTTTGGGCTGCTTAACCGGTACCTTAAGATTTTCTCGACGCCATATCTGCTCAACACGGTTGTGGCCAAGCTACCAACCTTCTATTTTTAACAAGCCAGTAATCCGCCAATAGCCATAACGCCCATAGGTTCTTGCAAGCTCGACGATCCTCTTAGTAAGAATGTGCCTATCATCCCTCACGTGAGACTGGTATCGTTGAGTCGATCTTGCTTGGCCTAACACCTTGCACACCTGACGTTGCGAAACAAGAGAAAACTTTTCTTGAATATTCTCTATCACCTTTCGTCTCTTAGCTGGGCTTAGAAGTTTTGTGAGGCCGCCTCCTTCAATATATCTTTATTCAGCGTTAAATTAGGCTACTAATTGCTTTAACCAGCCATTCTCTACTTCTAATTCTTTCAATCGCTTGGCTTGCTCGACTTTCATTCATCCGTACTCCTTACGCCACCTGTAGTACGTCTGCTCTCTGGTCCCAAGCTTTCTACAGACTTGGCCTACTACCTGACCCTTTGCCACTTCTACTTCGGATTTCCGGAGCATCCCGATTATTTGCTCTGCTCGAAAACGCTTCTTTCCCATAAACTTACCCCCTTTCTGGTTAATCTTCTATCACAATGCTAACTTTAAGGGTGGATCAGTTTTTTGGGGTAGGGTCACGAGGGAAAAAAGGAAATCATGTGGATCAATTAATTAAGGAGGCCGGATCGAAACAGAGCTTGGAAGATATCTGGCAAAATTCAAAAACCGGGAGAAATTTACTTTGAAAGATATTATAGAAGATATTGAAAAATGGGAAGGGTTCTTGACTAAATCAGAATCAATATTTCTTAATTATCAACCAGTTCATTAAAGAAAAAGCTGAAAAAATAGATACGAAATAAAACATCATCCACGGGATTTACATAGTTTTTTTCGTATTTTTTCATTGACTTCAATAAAAGATCGGATAGTTTCCCCCCCTATTTTTTGAATACTTTCCTTTATAGCATGCAGAAGTATACGGCCCTGCAAAGAAGTGATTCCCGGAACTATTGGAAAATTATATTTGTCGGGATTTTTTTTGAGTTTCTCAGCCTGTTTTGCTACTTCATTTTCAGAATAAAGATCTTGCAAAACCACACGATAATTAACTTTTACATAGTCTCTGCTTTTTTCCGTATCCTTATCAGCATCCCAAATGATATTTTCCATTTTAACAGAAGCAGGTTTATAGTTTGATTTAAGAAGAAGACCTTTTACTGCGTCAAAATACTGCTTCATTCTTTCTTTGCTACTTAGCTCATCCTGGGGAATTTTAGAACTCACCTCAAATTCAATATTGTCTTCAATTATTTTAGGTACCCCGATTTCATAAGTAATGTTCTTATCATTAAACCGTCTTCCCTTTTTAAGTTTGTACTTGTTTTGCAATGTTTTTAATTGTTCATTAAGACCAACTACGGCATACTCTAGAAACAATATATTTTTTAAACCCATTAAAAAGTATCCTCAAAAAGAAATTTTAATTTATCTGTTGAGTTGAATATTACCATAATTTAACATCATATGCAATACGTGTTAAAGATCCAAATCCAGATGTAGAAAACATATCGGAATTTGGAAACCGTCAATTCGTATTAAACTACGGTGTTTTCGGCGATCTTAGCTCCACACCGCGCTAAACTGTGTGGTTGAGGCAGAAAATCACATGTGGCCTTGTGATTCAAGCGACTTGTTTGTTTTCCAAAATCCTAAATCGGGTTTTTGGTAAGACTTATTTTAAAAAATAGATATAATATTGTTAAGGAGGAAGTAATTTGAATAAAAATTATTTTAAGGTGTAGTCTTTGGTCTTATGACACTATTCTGCGCGGCTATTCCTGGCAAGCACTTTTATCCTTTATGAGAAAGATATAAAAGCAGCATTGCTTCAAGAGGCAAGGGAACACTCAAAATGGGTTGTCGTCCCGGGGTATGAGCAGGAAAAAAGATATATCATTTAAGGTATTTAAGACTGAAAAAGAGGCATAAAAGATAGCGATAAGGCATGGGTTTATTTAAAGCGGGCACACTCCCATGGAGAAGGAATGGAAGCTATTACGCTGATGCTTCTTTTAGGACATACCTCACTCAAACCTCTTTTTAAAAGAATTTTATCTGTTATGACCGGAGCAGGAGGCTTTACCCATCCTTTATGCTGGTTTTATGCCGGAGTATGGATGGTCAATAAAGGTAAAGAATCTGCTAAAGCGGAAATTCATCATCTGGCTATATCAAGTGTTTCTCTTTATTTAATTGGTGTGTCGGCTCTTTTTGCGCTCATTGTGTTACACTATTTCAAACCTCTTAAAGCGATGGATTATTTTTTTGAAGAATAATACTTCCCTCATTTTTAATCGAATATAGTTCTTATATGCACCACTCTGATTTTGTACATTTACATCTTCACACAGTGTTCAGTTTGCTTGACGGCGCCCTGAGACTTAAACAACTATTTCAAAGGGCGGAAGAGTATAAAATGCCCGCAATTGCCATGACAGATCACGGCAATATGTTTGGCGCTGTAGATTTTTTTATACAGGCAAAAGAACACGGCATTAAGCCGATTATAGGATGTGAGGTTTATGTAGCCCCAAAAAACCGTTTTGAAAAAACTACCATAGCAGGTCTTCCCGACGCTTCTTATCATTTAATACTTCTCGCTAAAAACGAAGCAGGTTACAAAAATTTGTCAAAATTGATTACCAAAGCATTTTTCGAGGGATTTTATTACAAGCCGAGAATCGACAAAGAATTGTTGTCTCAACATTCTGATGGGTTGATCGCATTAAGCTCCTGCTTAAAAGGAGAATTGTCCAGGTTACTTGCTGTCGGGAAAATGGAAGAAGCCATAAATACTGCTTCTTTTTATAAAGGAACTATGGGTGAAGGAAATTACTATCTTGAAATACAGGACCAGGGGATTGAAGGACAACGGGAGATTACAAAAGAAATAATAAAAATAGGAAAGAAACTATCCATTCCCCTTGTAGCTACCAATGATTGTCATTATCTTGAACAAAAGGATGCCAGAGCACAGGAGATACTCCTCTGCATTCAAACCGGGAAAACACTCCTTGATGAAAAAAGACTTAAATTTTCCGGCGACCAGTTTTACTTTAAATCTTCTGACGAGATGAAAACTTTATTTAAAGAAATTCCTCAAGCGATTTCTAATACAATCAAAATCGCGGAGCAGTGCAACCTCGATATGCATTTTGACAAAATCCACCTGCCTCATTACGATGTTCCACAGGATTCCACTTTGGATAGCTTTTTGGGCGAACTAGCCAGGCATGGAATGGAAAAAAGGCTCCAGAAAAATCAACTGTTGTTAATCACAGACGCAAAAAAACAGAAAAAGGACAGGGACATTATGTCATCCTATAAAGAAAGATTAGACGAAGAACTTAAGACAATTAAAAAAATGAATTTTTCTGGCTATTTTTTGATTGTATGGGATTTTATTGACTATTCGAAAAAAAATAATATCCCGGTGGGGCCGGGCAGGGGTTCGGCAGCAGGAAGTTTAGTGGCTTATTGTCTGGGCATTACTGATATTGACCCTCTTAAGTACGGCCTCCTCTTTGAGCGTTTTTTGAACCCGGAGCGTGTCAGCATGCCTGATATTGATATTGATTTTTGCATGAATAAACGAAGTCAGGTTATTGATTATGTGACTAAAAAATATGGAAAGGATAATGTTTCACAACTCATTACTTTTGGATCTATGAGTGCCAAAGCAGTTGTTAGAGATGTCGGCCGAGTATTCAACATGCCTTACGGAGAAGTGGATAAGATAGCTAAACTGATCCCGAACAGGATAAATATTAAGCTCAAAGAAGCAATAAAAGAAGAACCAAAACTTAAAGAACTACAGACAAAAAATGAGCAGGTTAAAGACATGCTGGATATTGCCCTTACCCTGGAAGGTCTCCCACGCCATGCTTCAACTCATGCTGCCGGCGTAGTGATTTCTCCGAAACCACTCACAGAGTTTCTCCCGCTCTACAGGGGGACCAACGATGAAGTGGTTACACAGTTTGCCATGGGGAATATAGAAAAACTGGGCCTCTTGAAAATGGATTTCCTCGGCCTAAAAACCCTTACAGTAATTGATATGACGTTAAAAAAGATAAAGAAGATTGAAGGGAAAGAAATTGATCTGGATTTTATCCCATTAGATGACGCAGAGACCTTTAAGAAGTTAAGTGAAGCTAAAACACTGGGTGTATTTCAGCTTGAAAGCCGAGGCATGCGCGATCTTTTAAGAAAAATGAAACCAAACTCATTTGAAGATATAGTCGCGCTTCTTGCTCTATTTCGTCCCGGCCCGCTTAATAGCGGCATGGTGGATGACTACATCAAAAGAAAACATGGAACTATATCAGAAAAATATGATCTGCCCCAATTAAAAAATATACTGCATGAAACTCATGGGGTCATCCTCTACCAGGAGCAGGTTATGAAATTGGCATCGGAACTGGCTGGATTCAGTCTTGGCGGTGCTGACCTTCTCAGGAGAGCTATGGGGAAAAAGAAGCCGGAAGTCATGATGGAGTTGAGGGGAAAATTTGTCTCCGGCGCTCTCCATAACAAAATCCCTAAAGAAAAATCGGAAAAAATGTTTGATCTGATAGAGCATTTTGCGGGATATGGTTTTAATAAATCTCATAGCGCGGCTTACGCGATGATCGCTTACCAGACCGGATACCTTAAAAGTCATTACCCGTTGGAGTTTCTAGCCTCGCTCCTCACGTGCGACATGGATAATACCGATAAAGTTATTCTCTATATTAATGAATGCCGGGAAATGGGTATCCAGGTACTGCCGCCGGATGTTAATGAAAGCCATAAAAATTTTACAGTAGTAAAAAATAGGATTCGATTTGGATTGGCGGCTGTAAAAAATGTAGGTCAAGGCGCTATAGAGGCGATACTCAAGGCAAGGAAAAAACAAAAGCGGTTTTCTTCTTTGCATGAATTTTGCGAGAAAGTGGAACAGCGGACCGTTAACAAAAGGGTTATTGAAAGCCTGGTAAAGTGCGGAGCTTTTGATTCCACAGGCGCAAAAAGGTGGGAGCTTATGAGTGATCTGCCCGGTGCTATGGAATCGGCTCAACGCATACAAAAAGACAGGGTATATGGGCAAAAAGGGTTGTTCGGGTTTAATGAGATTTATGAATCTAACGATAAATCAGGCAATGGAAAAACAAATGTTACTCTCTGGGAAGAAAATGAGATTCTCGCCTATGAAAAGGAAACCCTTGGTTTTTATATTACAGGTCATCCATTAGCAAATCAGAAAAGGCAGTTAGACCGTTTTACCAATTGCAATTCGCAGAATATCTCAGAAATGAATAATGGATGCCAGATCAATATCGGTGGAATAATAATTAAAGTCCGAACTCAGATGACTAAAAAAGGAAAAATAATGGCATATATCACTTTAGAGGATCTGGCAGGTTTTGTGGAAATAATAGTTTTCCCTGATATTTATAAAGCAACCGAGCCTGTTTTGAAAACTGATAATTCTATTCTTATTAAAGGCCACATAGATACCAGTAATGAAACAATAAAAATTATCGCGAAGGATATAATGCTCCTTTCCGAGGCAGCTGGAAACTGGACAGGGAAAATTCATGTAAATATTCAAACCGCCGGTTTGGAAGCAGACTTCCTGGAAAAAATAAAATCAATATTGGCGGCACATCGAGGGGAAAATGATGTTTTGCTTCATTTAATATCCCCTGACGGAAAATCAATTTCCATGAACACTTCAAGCCAGTTAAAAGTTGCCCCGGGTGATAAACTAATTTTAGAAATAGAAGAACTTTTAGGAAAAGATTCTATTTGTTTTCAATTAAGGGAATGAAAATATAATTAAGACCACCCCTGCGCGTCGCGCTTCGACTCCTTAGCAAGCAGGGAATTTAAGGGAGGTCAAAAAATATATTAAAAAAACAATTATTCTCAGAAGTATCCAACGGTTTTATTGAACAACTATAAAGAGAATACGTAAACTTTATCAGGTTCACCCATTTTTTCAGAAACTGCTACTTAATTAAAGTCTCTATCCATTAAGGTTTTGCGGCGATCCTTTTTTGCTCTCTCGATTGCTTGATCACACAAATTGCGAACGACATCAGACAATGCTGACGCAACGTTACCCGCCGTACTCATTCCATGCGTCGAACGAATGTACTTTTTGAGTTTTGATACAACTATCAGTAATTCTCTCTCACTCATATCATCCCTCCAGTTTTTCTAAGGTTAATAAAAGTATCTAACATAAAGAATTTTATTATCTACAATAGTTTACTAAAGACAGAAAAAATAGGAATGATACTACTGAAAGTATTAGCTGATGTCAAAAATATTTCAGGACTGGAGATTATTGATTATTTGGACGCTAAAGATATCTCTTTTGTGTTTGGATGCGGAAGTGCATTTTGTTTCAATTAACACTGACGGCTGAGCGCTGAATGCTGCTCGCTAAATCCATCAACAACATTTAGGACCGCATTCTATTATCTCATCCCCATTTTTGGATGTATCGATAATAATAAAACTTCCTGCGTAGGGTGGTCGGGTGAGTTTTGTGGCAGTATCGGTACATATTTCAACCGGTTCTCCCACCGGATAGATATGGCCGTCATCGTCGGACACATTCAAAAAAGGGCCCTTGTAAATGGCATGCTGGCCCTTGTAAACGCATTCTTTTCCTTTTGTGAATTTCCAGCCGCGGAATGTGATGGAGGAAAACTTAAACCCATTAACTTCCTTCCATGTATAGTCATGCCCTATAGAAATGCCGTAAAATCCTGTGGTTTTGGCTGTTTCAATTAAATTTTTCTGTGTTTCAGCTCCTGATATGCATTCTCCCCACAATTTTTTATCAGATCGCATTTCCTCGGGAACTTCGCTATCCGAAACGATATCCGAGATAACCAATCGGCCATGATTTTTCAGGATTCGATAAATTTCCTCAAACACTTTATGCTTTAAAATGGATAAATTTATAACACAATTGGAAATGATGACATCCACGGAATTGGAATCCACCGGGATATCTTCTAAAAGACCTTTTCTGAATTCTATGTTGGAATACCCCAGGTTTTTTTCAACATATATCCTGCTTTTTTCAGCCTGAGACAGCATTTCGTCGGTCATGTCTATGCCAATGATCTTTCCGTTTTTTCCTGTGGTTTTGGCAGCAATAAAGCAGTCGATTCCGCCTCCTGAACCGAGATCCACCACTGTCTCACCTTCTTTGATGGATGCTTTGCTTACGGGGCTTCCACATCCGTAAGAAATCTTCAGAACATCTACAGGAATATGGGATACATCTTCTGCCTGGTAATTGGTGGGACAGCAAAGGGAAGGTTGTAAAGTTGACGCAGCTTTGGAATAAAACTCCTTCACATCCTCTCTTTTTACTTCTGTATTTTTTTCGATTGTTTGCATTTTGTATTTAGACTTTCCTGGGCTGCAGATAGACGTAGATTTTCAGGATTTTAGTTTGTTTTCTACTGACGCAACCTTTCCTTTTAAACGCCCGGTTGCTCTTTTCCTGTCATCAATCTTAATCGAAGTTGATACCCTGTCACTAAAGCGAGTCATGTTTAAGTGACATTTTTTTATAAGATCAAACACTTCCTTCGCATCTCCTTCAACGAGTGTCCCCATTGCATGAAGCTCATATTGCAATCCACTCTCTTTAATAATATTTATGGTTTTTGCAATATATTCGCTCAGACTTTTTCCTTCTTTATCTATAGGAGTAATACTAAATTCTGCAAGCATTTATATGTAATAACTTAAAGCGTTATATTAATTATTAAAAGATGGATAAAAGAAAGGAGGCGAAAGCCTGCTTTATCTAAAGATTAACTGTAACTGAAAAAGTTTCTCATTTACGATGGTTTTTGTCAAGGTCATTCTGTCGGTTCACGGCTGACCAAATTCATTTGGCTTATCTCAAAAGCTAAAAAGATTCAGGGTTGACAGCGGTGCGGAAAACCAGAAAAGGTTTGTTTTACTCGTTAGGAGACCGGAGTGGTATTCTAATGGGGTTTTTAAAAAAGCCCTATAAAACAATAGCTAAATAAAAGCACGCTATTTGTGTTCTCCTGAAAGAAATTTTTCAGCCATTTCCACGTTTTCCTTACTTCCTATAAAAAGAGGCACCCGTTGATGAATTTCATTCGGATGAATCTCCAGAATCCTTTGAAAGCCATTACTTGCTTTTCCACCGGCATTTTCCACAATATAAGCAAGTGGAATGGCTTCATAAAGCAACCTTAATTTTCCATTAGGCGCTATAGAATTAGCTGGATACATAAAAATACCGCCTTTGAGCATGGTCCTGTGAAAATCTGCCACAAGAGATCCGATATATCGTGCATTATAAGGGGGGCTTGTGGCTTTATCTCTTTTTCTTAAGTATTCGACGCATTTTTTCTGCTGATCGCTCCATAGATCGTAATTGCCTTCATTAACACTGTAGATGGTTCCCTTTGAGGGGATTTTCATATTAGGGTATGACAGGAGGAACTCACCTAAACCCGGATCCAGGGTAAAGCCGTGAACTCCATTCCCGGTGGAATATACAAAAACAGTACTTGAGCCATAAATAATATATCCGGCTCCCACCAGGTTTTCTCCCTTTTGCAGCAAATCGTCCTTTGTTACTTCAGTCCCAGAGGACAATTTTCTAGAAATCGAAAAAATGGTTCCAATAGAGACATTTACATCAATATTCGATGATCCGTCAAGCGGATCCATCGACAGAATATATTTTCCTTTTATGACATTTCCAGGTATTATAGTGGGTTTCTCATCTTCTTCCGATATAATAGCGCACAAATACGGTGAACGTTTTAAGATGTTTTTTAACGAGGAGTTCGCGAATATGTCTAATTTTTGTTGAACCTCGCCTTGAACATTTATGTTATCGGTTTGTTCCAGAATATTGATTACGGATAATCCTGCCCTATTAACTTCTTGAGATATAATTTTCGCCGCGACAAGTATTTCGTTCATCAGCCCGGTATATGCGCCGGTTGCCTGTGAAAATTCTTTCTCATTTTCACGAATGCACTGAGATAGTGTTGAAAATTGTCTGTTCATTAATCTCTATTTTATTGCATTTAGCAAGGGCAAAAGATCAGCGTGGTGAACTTGCCTATCGCGTTATAGTTCATTAAGTAGCGGTAGTAAATTAGCATATTCACAAAGAGATATCAATATAGGCACTTGATTCAGGGATTTGTCAATAAATTAAATTTTAAGAATTGTTGAAATAGGCCTTTCTTTTTTTTTTCGGTTGGTTTAAAATTAGCCGTTAAAAAAAATGTTAACTATTGATGGAAATGAATCCATGTTTAAAGCAAGACAGATGATGCTGGACAATGAGTTGAGACATTTGGTTGTCACAAATAGTGGAAAACAGATCGGGATTGTAACATCAAAAGAGATATTGGGAAAATAGCAAAATGATTGTAAAAGAAGTAATGTCTAAAAATCCGGTTACCATTGGTCCTGCCACTAAATTGCGAGTATTGAATGAATTGATGAAAGCAAATGATGTCCGGCATGTACCGGTAGTAAAAAACGGAAAGATGATCGGAATAGTGACAGAAAAAGACATCCGTTACGCAATGATACCCGAAAAAATACCCGGGAAAAAAGTACCGCAGGGATGGAATCTCGATCATCTAAAGGTACAGGATATTATGACAGACAATACCATCACCATTGCCCAGGAAGCTCAAGTGGAAGAAGCAGCGCGTATTATTTATGGTTTAAAAATACATGCTCTACCGGTTATGAAAAATGATAAATTAGTGGGTATTATTTCTGTTATGGATATACTTGGCATATTTATCGAAATGATGGGAATGCTGAAGAGTTCTTCCAGGATAGATGTTTTAATGAAAGAAAGTCAGGCTAATTTTGATAAGGTTTCAAAGATTATATATAAGAATAACGGACAAATAATTGGTGTAGGAATAACACCTTACCAGAAAGACAAAAAAAAGAGCATTTATTTTTTCCGGTTAGAGTCCTGCAATGTAAAACCCATAGCAAAAGACATTAAAAAGGAAGGTTTTGTTGTTACCTCTACCATAGTCTAAGGTTAGTGTATTATATTGAGAGGTATGGATTTGAGCTCCTGACTCCAAAATCCCCGATTCAAGGTCCCCTGAACAGAAATCAAAAACTAACGATTAACCATGGACTATTCAATCTATGAACAACATATAGATTTTGTATATACAACACTTTTAATGATTTGGGGAGGGAGTTGCGTAGGAATAGGGCTGGTGACGATTCCATTTCTATTTAATTACATGGAGTCTCCAACCGAAGCATCTCATCTGACGTCACGGATACTCAAGCGTCAGGACATGTTGATTCGGGTTATTGCGATCTGCATGCTCATACTCTTTTACTTCAAGAGCAAGCTCACTTATTCATATCAACATATAGAATGGGTTACTTATGTTATTGTCCTTCACTGCTATATATTCGGCAAGGTAGTCTCTAAAAAGCTCTGGGAATTAAGAGAAAAAATAAAGACGTTCGATACTGATGTTGGAGGAGACCCTCAAAGAATTAAATTTAGCAAGTGGCACCTGCTTGGAAGGACACTCTATATCGGTCAGATTTTCGGAATAGTGGCGCTTTTATATTTGCATGCATTTGGGTTGTAGAAGTGCTCTGCTGGAATGCTAAAACTAAAATTAATTGACCACTGAGTGCGCAAGGATCATAAATCTAGTCCCAGATCACGTCATATTGCTCATGGAGATTCCAAGGAAGATAACAATGGTGATGAGAATGATGTTAATTATGGAACAGGTTCGCATGACACGAAATGGTTTTGGAGGGTTTTCACCTTTGATTTTATCAATATCCATGTTAACGATTTTGAAGCGGAGACAAAAGGTTTGAAAAGCGGCTATGGAAAAGATAACAGTTACAAGCAAAATTTTTATAAAAAAAATGTTTAGGTAAAGAGGCGATGCAATATTTGATGTTTTTTTAATCAGGCTAAAGAGAAGTAACATTCCCGTGAAAACAATGATAGACAACAGCCCAAAACTAATGGGAGAAAACGTGCTAATGGTGCTGACAGTGATTTGAGTTGTATTTTTTTGACCTGATCTTTTTCGCAATATTGCGGGTAAAACAAATATCTGAAAAATAGATCCGCCAAATGCTGTCGCCAATGTTAGGATGTGAATGAATAACAAAATGTCTTTTTGAGCGAACAAATTTTTTTAATCCTTTCTGTAAGGAGTTGTCAGCGCCCAGCTGTCAGGAGCCAGAAAAAGACAGAAAAAACAGCAATTGTAAACGAAGCGCGTACTTTGAAATTGATAGTAGGGCATAATGACCACGTTTTTTAATGTTTTAGCAGGTGGCTGTCAACTGACTGCTGATAGCTGATTTTCAATTGTATAACATCTCCAAGCATTTTTTCAACCTTTGCAAATCATTATATTTACCGAGGTTGGTGAAAACATATTTAATTGTCCTGGGTATAGCGTTTCTGTATCTCTCATTTTCTTTTTCGCTAACTTGATAACCAAAAGTTCCTAAAGCCTTTAAATTTCTCTGGATACACATCCAATCAAAAACTTTTAAAAACTCTTCTTTATTTACAGGCGATTCTTCTATCCTTTCTTTTTTATTTATATATTCATTCAGTAATTTTTCAATGAAACTTGGATTTAATTTAAAATAGGAATCTCTCAATAATGAAGCGAGATCGTATTGGCATGGACCCATCCGGGCGTCCTGAAAATCAATTAAAATTAAGTTCTCCTTATGTATCATAATATTTCTGCTGTGAAAGTCCCGGTGGCAAAAATATCTTTTTTGTTTTGCTAAAAAGGAAGATATCTTAAAAAATTCTTTCCTGAGAATTTGCTTATCTTTTTCTGAAATGGTTTGCTTTAAAAAGCCACCTATAAAATACGTAATCATAAAATCAAGCTCCCATGTTAATTTCTCTAAATCAAAAGAAAGGTGATAGGCGGGAATATCTTTACTTATTCGCTTTGTACATTCAACTTGCATGTTTAAAAGAATATCAAGAGCTTTTTTGTAATACATCTCCTTTTCGACAGAGGTAGAAGAATTTAACTTTTCTTCTAAAGTCATATCCCCCAAATCTTCTAAAAAAATAAACCCTTTGTCATAATCCTTAAAATATAACCCGGGGATATTGATGCCGCATTCTGCGAGAAAGGCTTGAGTAGTTACAAATTCAGTGTTTTTCGGGATGGGAGGGTTCATCAGCTGCATTAATACAACTGATGAGATGCTGTTTTCGAGGGTATCAAATCTGAGGCGAAAATAATTTCTGTCCGATGCATCCCCTCTCAGAGAAAAACAGTGCAGGTTTTTTATAGATGTTTTGAAAATTTTTGGAAGGATATCAAGAAAATAATCAGAAGATGCTGGCAATTCGGTTTTAATCTGTTCCATTGCTTAGCAAAATACAGGAACACAGCTATAGTGTCAATGGACAATATGGATAAACTTTTCAGTTGTCAGATGTTGGTTGGCAGGTAAAAGAAAAATTTTACCTCACCTCAAGGGTACTTCCTTTGGGCGCAAGGACACGAAGAACATAGAGTTTTTTTTGTGCCTTAGTGACTTAGTGGCTAATACAGGTTTTACTGGATGTAAGAACTCGCTGCTGTAGCGTTAGGGAAAATACCTTCTTTTTTTAATATTTTTTCGTCTCGAAGACTTTTTGTTTTTAACCATCTTTCATAAACTTTTAATATATCCTTGTTGGTATGAGAAAAGCTCTTGTCACTCACCTCGGACAATATATCTACAAAAACTGAAAAATTCTCCGCCAATTCATGATAAAGTTCCCAGAAAGTTTTGCTTTGAACTTTTGATTTCATAATAGTAGCTAAGTGGTTATAAGAAGTACAGCCTATGATCTTATAAAAATCAAGACTGACGAGTCTTTTGTAAAGGCTGTCGGAAAAAAAACCTGATATAAAAAGGGAAAAGTCACCCAAATATTTAAACCGCTGAATCTGCTCATTCTGATTGGAGTTAAGCGCTCTTTCAAGCAAAACAGTGAGCGGTTCCTCATCTGCGTTGGAGTCTATATCTGCATAAAGATTATCTACTTTGAGAAACTCTGATAGGAGATTTACGATGTAAAATATGGCTTCTTCATCAGCATGGACATGAAGGTTTTCTACTGCGATATTAACTATTTCCTTGAAATATTCCATTGGTTTTTCTACTTTGCAAAACTGTTCTTCATGATGCTTTAGCATATTGATCAACCTCCTTTTAAAAACATGCTTACTAAAAAAATCTCCTCTATTCCTACTATAACGGTGTTATAATAGAGATGCTTTAAAATAATAAATAAGCAAAAAATATGCCGATTTGTTAAAAACCAGTAACTGGTTTTTAACATTTTTTTGCTTGAAGGAGCTATTCTGCCAAAGTAGAATCATTTACTTATGAATCCACTAAGTCAAAACAATGCACTTGTTTTATTTGCAAAAGCGCCAATTGCTGGTGAGGTTAAAACACGATTACAGCCGGAAATCACACCCGAAAATTCTGCCCGTCTTCAGGAAGCAATGATTAAAGATTCAATTTCTTTGATGAGTGAGATAAATAATGTGGAAAAAATCATTTATTTTCTTCCGATAGAAAAAAAATATGTATTTGAGAAGTTTATCGATGGTTTACCGTTTCAATTGAATTGTCAGAATGGAGTCGACCTTGGGAAAAAGATGGCAAACTCGTTTCATGACCTTTTTAATAAAGGATTTTTTAGGGTTGTAGTTATAGGAACGGACAGCCCGGCTTTGCCAAAAGAATATATAAGCAAGGCTTTTATTGACCTGAATAATGCTGACCTGGTTATAGGGCCTTCTATAGACGGAGGTTATTACCTCATTGGTTTTAAGGAAAAAGTGCTTCCAGTATTCTCTCCTGTGGAGTGGGGCAGCAACAAAGTCCTATTGCAAACAGAAGAATTAATAAAAAAACACAACCTAAAACTATCACTTCTCCCTGTTCATTACGACATTGATACAATAGAAGGTCTACGGTATTTAAAAACCCACCTGAAGCTTCTGTCGCGTTCCGGAGAGCATGTCCCTTTTAATACTATGAACATAGTTGATGAAATATTATAGAAGATCATCACTAAAGTTAACAGTTAACGATTATCAATTAAATTAATCGTTGTTAATTGATCATTGATAAGGCGTTTAAATTGTTTTCTATACAGAATTTTAAATCCAACCTTACAACCGAAATGTTCTGGAAAAGTGTTGTTTTTTATGAAGAAATTGGATCTAGCAATAATGACACGAAAAGACTTGCTAAAGAGGGGAAGCAGGAAGGACCCCTTGTTTTAGCTGAGAAACAAACCAAAGGGAAAGGCCGGTTCAGTCGAAATGGCACTCCCCTGAAAAACAGCTCCTTATTGTTCCTTAATTTTGCGGCCTTTAATCCCTCTTTCCAAAATTTATTTTTTGACCATTTTGGGTGAAGTGGCTGAGCTCGAAACCATCCAAAATGGAACATCCCTGTCACCTTTTCTGAAAGGGCCCAATGATGTGCTGATTAACGGAAAAAAAATTTGAGACTTTTTTAACTAAATCAGTGTCTAAACTTAACAGAATTAAATTTGTAATTTTGGGAATCGGAGTCCATATTAATAGTGAAAGGATGCAGTTTTCAGAGAATTTGCGTTCCGGTACAACTTCTTTGATGATTGAGGCAGGAATAGACATTAATAGAGAAAAGTTCCTTTCTTCTCTAATCTTTTATCTGGAAAAAAATTATTCCGATTTCCTGAAAGAGGGCAATAAAAATATAATGAAATTTTAGCGTGAGAATAATCATACTCTGTGGGAAAAAGTCACTCCATGCCGGGGACTGAAATTAATCTTCGGATTAGCAAAAGATATTAATGAAAATGGGAACTTGCTGATTCAGCTAAGTAACGGTAATGTGGAAAAAATTTCTAGCGGACAACTGAGATAGTTTAACTTAGATGGAAATTTTGGCTCTATTTAATGTAATATTAAGTTATTTTATGTCAATTTGTTATGTGCTATGTATAAAAGTATTACTTTAGCAATATTAAGCGGTCTTTTGTTATGGGTGTCTGCGGTTGCGGGGAATTTAAATTCAGCCGATCCATTACAATTAAATGACAGACCAGGCATCAAAACTATATCAGATTTTGACGGAGAAAAACTGGTTTATGACATCAGCTTTTTATGGTTCAAACATGCGGCAGAAGGGATCACAATATTTCAACAATACAAAGGCGGATGCGTTGCCAGATTAACGGCGGAAACAAAAGGGTTTATTGGCTTTACCACAGGTTATGTAAAGCATTTCTACATGTCGCATATGAAAATGGTTGGAGAAGATATTGGACTCCAACCATACTTGTTTGAGAAAAACATAATTTATAAGGAAAGGGAGGAAAAAACTATTACATCCCTTGATTATGAAAACAGAATACGATCATGGTCTAAAACTAAAAAAGGCAAAATCACAGAAGAGAAGTCAGAACCTATCCCGTTACCCATAGTTTATTACGATATTCTCTCTACCCTTTACAATTTTAGAACCTCTTATTACGGTGAAATCCAAAAGGGAAAAGACTTTCTTATTCATGCGATTCCGGAAAAGAACGAATCGGAAATTCTCATTCATGTTGGGACGAGGGAAGAGGAACTGAAATTTAAGAATGAAGAAAATATTGAGGATAGCGAGGGATATTTTTTAATCATAAAAGTTCCAAAAGAAATTTTTAAAACAAAACGAGGGGAAGTACTGATTTGGGGGAACAAAGAATTCCTTCCTTTGAAAGTAATTGTCAGGGATTATATCGGTTTTGGGGACGTCAGAGCCACATTAAGAGAAGTAGTGAAGGTGGGTTATAAAATGTAGGAGCAGTTTATGTGTAGAAGGCAGACCTGCAAGTTGAGAACAACATTAAAGCGTTATCCATTGCTTTTTTCTGGCAGCCTTATTTTTAAATTTCCTTCTTGAGAAAGGTGTTGCCTACGGCGACGGGGTGTGTGTCGTTGGTCATTAAAAAACTGTAAGACCGAGTAACATAAGCGATAATCCTGAGGACCTAATCAAAAAAATTATTGAGTTTATCTGAGAGCCGTTATAATAATATTTGTCCTTACAAAAAAGCGTTTTTATAAAGAAGAATGTCCTTTTTCCCTTGTAATAGCAACTATATCAAAACGGCAGTCACGATTTTCAATGCCATGCTTTCCAAGGTAGTGGGCAGCGCTTCTCTTGGTTTTGCTCTGCTTATTTTTTGTCACAGCGAACTCGGAAGGAATGTATTCCCTTGAGCTCCGGGTTTTGATTTCAATGAACGTCAGGATGTCTCCCTTCAGAGCAATAATATCTATTTATCCAAATTTACAATGGTAATTTCTATCTACTATTTTATATCCATTTTTTATTAAATAGTTAGCCGCAATCTTTACACCCTTTTTTCCTGTGATCAACTGCGCGCTTTGGTGACAGTTGCTGTGTCTCTTTTTTTAAATAAAATCACTAAGAGTTTTTAATAAGGGTTTACTTTTGGATCTCGTATTGGAGGTAATAATTTTTTTCTCCATTAGCTAAAGACTTTTCCTCGTATTTCGTAGTGCTTGGATAAGGCGTTTTTTCCGAGTATTTTAATCGACCCACCAGATTTTTAAACCCCGGGTTACCCTCAAAGGAGACAAGCATTTCCATGAGATAATCTTTCGAATCTGTGGCTAAATAAACCTTACCTTTATTTATAAGTTTTGAATAGATTAATTGGGTAAAATCAACATTAATCAATCGTCTCTTTTTGTGTCTTTTTTTTGGCCATGGATCAGGAAAGTTGATAAATACTTCGAGCAACTCGTTATCCCGGATAGAATCAGCAAGGACTTTTTTTACATTCGCGTAAATAATAATGATATTTTTTATGTGGGATATTTTTATTCTATTTGCTAAAGACCGTATTCCTTTGTGATATAACTCAATGCCGATAAAATCAGTATCAGGTTCCGCCCGTGCTTTATCATATATGAAAGTTCCGTTCCCAAAACCAATTTCAACCTTAAGAGGTCTTCTTGAATCGGGAAATAATGATCTTACGTCGATCTTTCCATTGGTTCCATCAAAAACAGGATGTTCAAATATTATCATTAGTAATTATTTAAATTATGTAGATTTTATTTCCGGTTCCAGGTTGAACTTAGGGCATATAGGATATAATTTATACTCTGCACTGTAAATTTGTAAAATTGTGTTTTTTTGTAAAGCTGAGCATAGCTCTGCCAGCCTTGACATCAACCCTTCAGGCGGTCTTACTTTGGAATCCGTCCGATTTGGCTTTCCATACCGAATTGTGGTTGTGCCCCTGCCATACGGCGCTCTCAGCGTTCTCTGCGACAAAATGTATTATTATACCGATTGAAGTTCCCCGCAGCAAAGCCGCGAGGAATGCGCTCACTAAACACTTTCAATTTCTACAACTTTATATCCGGTGTCTTCTATTTCTGTTTTAAATTGTTCGTCAGAAACTTCTCTTTCCATGGTTATCGTTGCCATTTTTTCATCAAGGTTTACATCCACCTCGCTTACGCCATCAATAGCCGATAATGCTTTATTAACCCTCCCGACGCAATGACCGCAGGTCATCCCTTCTATATTAATTTTTTTTTTCATAACCAACCCTCTCATTTATTTATATTTAGGTTTAAATGTTTAGTGCGGGAATAAAATTTTTTTTCTCCATATACTCATTGCTTATGAAATAGGACTAATTAAGGCCAATTTTTTTGCAGATTTTATTAAGTTTTCTTAAATTGCTCTCTAACCCCATCATTTTAACTTCAATACCTATCCGTTTGTTAAGTATAAAGTTTATTTCTTCGCCACTTCTTTTTTGATAGTAGTTGACCCTGCCAAGTTTTATTAAATTATTGAATACACAGTTTTTAAACAGGCGCTCCTTATCAACCCTCACACAATGGTTTGCTATTCCATGATCACAGAAATAAACCTTTTTAGTGCCGCTTATCTTTCGATTAACATTGCGCGAAAAAGGAGAAACAAGTCTAATAAAATAGGTCTCTTTTAAAAAGGAGAGGTAAGAGTAGACCGTCATTCTTGATACTCCAATCTCTGAGGAGAGTCTGGTGATGTCAAGTTTCTCTCCATTTAGGTGCGCAAGCAGCAGGATTAAATCCCTGAAAGAGTTAATTTTACTGAAAGCAGCCAAATTTTTAACGTCTTTTTCAAAATAGGATTTGAAAATATCCTTAATTTTCAAAATTTTATTTTTACTTTGCTTGGTTAAAACAACTTCAGGAAAGCCGCAATACTCAAGATATTCATCATAGAACTTTCTTGTACTTTCGTAGAAGGTTTGGTTTTTATTTTTGTTCTGTTGATTTAAAGATGGTCCAAATTTTCCATTTTTATCTCTGAAAAGTAGAAATTCTTCAAATACTAATGGGAAAATCTCAAAAATAAATTTTTTACCTATTAAACTTTCAGGGAAAAGGTTTTTTATATAAAGACTAGCTCGAACCGCTGAGGAAAAATTTAATCTTGTAATAATCACACAAATACTTAATAACTCTCACCATTTCCGGTTTAGCTTGAATTCCATCCAGAAAAACATACATTTTACCTTTAGGATTCAACCCGCATTCTTTTAGATTTGCAAGAATATTGACGTATTTTTTTCTTCAAAAATGCGCTGATCAAGTGGATTTTCTAGATCAATAAAAACTTTGTTGCTGCTTGGAATTTTTTCAAAGAGAAGCAAAAAAAGAGTAGTTTTCCCTACCCGTCGCATACCAGTCAGGACAATAATTTCCCCAGTACTTATATGGTATTCCAATGTTTTCAAAAGCTTTCTTGGGTAAAACATGCATATAGCTTATTGATTACAGCTAAAAGTATCAAGTGATACTTTACAATATTTACAAAACAAGGTTCATCTGCCATAAAAAGCAGCAAGAAACTGGACAAAAAAGAGAGACTGGATGAAGTCATGGATTTCTAGAGCAAATTCAGAAAATGAGAGCGATTTCTTTATCCAGACCAACCTGTTATACAATCTAATCTTTTATTTTAGGTAACGCATCCAATACCATTTCCGGTTTTAAGTCATTAAGACAATTCAAATGTTCGAGAGGACATTCGCGTTTAAAACATGGACTGCAGGATAAATCTAAATATAAAATATTTGCTTTATCGTTTAACGGTGGTGTCTGTTTTGGGTCTGACGAACCATAGATAGCGATAGTATGTTTTTCTAATGCGGCTGCTATGTGCATCAAACCTGAATCATTAGTGACCACGGCTTTAGTTAAAGACATCAGATCAATAGATTCAGTAAGACTTGTTTTTCCGGCAAGGTTCAAGCAGTGATTTTGCGTCATTGTCAGTATTTCAGTAGTGGCAGCAGTATCTTTTTCTGATCCGAACAGCCAGACATGCCAACCATCTTTAAGTTTTTCATTAGCTACTTCGGCGAAACATTTAGCAGGCCATCGTTTTGATGACCCGTATTCTGCACCCGGACAAAGTCCTAATATGGGTGAGGTAGGGACTTGTTCACCTAAGCGGGCAAGGATTGCAGAAATATTTTGAGGTTCAACCATAAGGGAAGGGAAGGGCACTTCAAATGGCATCCCATCACCAAGCTCCAGAGCTAAAGAAATGAATCGATCTACTGTGCGGGGCATTGTCTCTTTATTCAGTTTTCTAATATCATTCAACAGCCCCCAGCGCATTTCTCCTAAATAACCGGTTCTACGTTTGGCACGGGCAATAAATGGAATAATAGCAGACTTAAAAGAACGAGGTAATATAATGGCGTGGCCGTATTGTTGCTTTCGTAAATCATAGCTGATACGCCTTCGCAAACCGAGCAATAATTTTCCATGTACTTGCGGCAAAGGGATAGTATTGTTCACTTCAGGCATACGAGTTAGTAGAGGAACCGTCCAGTCAGGGGCAATAACATCGATCTCAGCGCGCTGATTCCGTGTCTTAATAAATTTAAAGAGAGACTGGGCAATTACCATATCTCCAATCCATGATGGACCAACAATCAGGATTTTAATCGGATTATTAATCAATTTACAAATATCTGTCTGATGTTTTGGGAAGTTTTCCGGACATAGTCAGATGGCAGAGAGAAAAGTCGAACCTGACCGGATCTGCAGGATCAATTAGCTTTAGAGTTTCAGTAATTTCTCTCGCCATCTTCCATGACGGATTTTTTCTTTTTGATAATGAAAGATAATTTGCCGCTCTTGATATGTGGATGTCAAGAGGGATTATAAGTTTGGAGGGGGGAATCTTACTCCAAATCCCAAAGTCTACTCCGTCTCCATTTCTAACCATCCATCTTAGAAACAGGTTTAATCTTTTGCAGGGGCTTCCTTTTGCAGGAGACGGGAAAAGAAACAAATAGCTTCTGGGATAAATTTTTCTGCCATAAAGAGGCGTTGTATCGATAGAGCAAAAAAAATCGGTCATCTTTGATAAAGTAATTTTAAGATTACCCTGTGACTTTTGATAATAGGAGTAAAACATTTGTTTCAAAGAACCATATTCCCTACAAATTGTGTGTATTCCATAGATCATGCAAGCAATGTCTATTCCGCGAGTCATCCGGTAGTTCAGCTTTTTAAACTTGTCTAGTTCACGCTTTGGAGAAAATTTCATTACGTATTGGTAAGGATTACCTCTCATAGCGGTTAATATACTTTCTATAACTGGCTTAAAAAGATCAATTCGACCATAAGCGAGCGAGGAAGCAATTAATCCTGCTACTTCTATGTCTCTCGGATTTTTATATTTGTGGAGAAACTCAACGGGATCCCGCTTAATATGTTTTTTGAAATCAACCTGACAATATATTTTCTCTAAAATATTTGTGAGTTTTATTTTATGAGTATTTTTCATTTTATTTTACTTTATATTTTTTTAATATAATAATAGAATTTCATAAACCATTACAAGACCTGATTGAATGGATAAAGGACGAAAATTAAAAAAGCTGATTCAATCCCGCAGAGGAATTATATTTGATTTCGACGGTCTTCTTGTGGATTCAGAACCTTTTCATTATAAGGCTTATAATGCGGTTTTCCAGGAATATGGACATACAATAAACCAGGATGAATACTGGATTGAGTTTACTTCCAAAGGAAAGGGCGCGCAAGGAGAAATCGATAGGCATAAATTAAAGGGATTAGACCCCAATAAGATTCGCAAAAAAAAATTTATTGTCTATTCTGAGTTTTGCAGGAATGGGGATATATGTTTTTTCCCTTTGGCAGCAAGACTTATCCATTCGGCGGAGTTAGCTGGATACAAACTGGCCATTGCCTCCGGATCGAGGAATGAAGATATTAGAACCATATTGGATTTAAACGGTTACGGAAATACTTTTCACCTGATCATGGGTAAAGAATCTGCGCAGAAAGAAAAACCGGCTCCGGATATTTTTATAAAAACAGCAGAAATACTTGGAATAGAGCCGGACAAACTCGTTGTTTTAGAAGATGCTGAAAAGGGGCTCAAAGCGAGCAAAGAAGCCGGCATTCCCTGCGTGATTGTTCGGAATAAATTAAATCAAAACCTGGAATTTCAGGACGCGGATTTTGTATGCGAAAACCTGGAAGAAGTGGCAGAGGCAATTGAAAATTCTGGACATCTGTAGCCCTGCACTGACGTACTGAAAGTGTTTAGCGAACGCATTCCCCGCTGCTTGTGGCGGGGTTAGAGAGCGAACTTAAAAAAATTATACTCTACGCTGAATATTCCTTGCGGCTTGCAGAGCTACGAAACTAAGCTTGGCTTTGAGTTCAGCTTTGCCGCAGGGAGCTTCAAAACTAATTCACTTCCCGCGTATAATTCTTCTTGATATTTGTACAGAAAACCTGCTATAAACTATTTTTTGAGGTTCTCTAAAAGACATTTTTTTAATCCAATTTTATGAATACCCTCTCTAAATGCAATAAATGCAAGGGGCCGGTTTTTTTAAACCGTGTCATTGATTCATTCGGCAATTCAGTTGTGTCTCTTAACTGCTGGAATGGCCATTACGAATGGATAGAAATAGAAAATATAGAATTTAAAGAAGATATAAAGGTGAAAGAGGCCAGCAAGGATCTAATCCTGCATATAAGCTTTTGCGGTGCAGCGTAATAAACTTTTTAACAAATCTTTTGTTACAACCCCCGTCCTGTCTATGAAAACTGCAAATGCCTCGCACGAGAATAAATAATTCCACAATTTAGAGAAGGTCCGGAAAAACGTAACTTGTTCGGGACGAGTAAAAATTCCCCTCTACATTAAAAGGGGTGGATCCTAAAAGGAGACGGGGTGTGTTATAAATGTTAAAAGTGTTTAGCGAGCGAACTTAAAACAAAATCATGCTCTACATTGATTTCGACCATCTATGGTCTCAACTTCGGGTGGTTTTTTAAAAGCCATCCAATTTTACCATCATGGTAAAATTGTGAAGATTTCCCACAGCTTGCTGGGGAGAGCTTCAATTTCTACCATATACGAGTAATCGAATAGATTTTTTGGAGTTTAGATGATCTTAAAAGGAAAAGGATGGAAATTTGGATCGAATATTGATACTGATGCGATTATTCCGGCACGGTATTTAAATACATCAGACCCAAAGGAGCTTGCAAAGCATTGCATGGAAGATGCTGATCCTCAATTCATTCAAAAAATGAATCAAGGAGATATTATTGTGGCGGAAAAAAATTTTGGATGCGGTTCTTCGCGTGAACACGCCCCTATCGCTATAAAAGAAACTGGAATTTCCTGTGTTATAGCAAAAACATTCGCGAGAATTTTTTACAGAAATTCCTTTAACATGGGTCTTCCAATCTTTGAAAGTGCTGAAGCATCAGAAAAAATCGAAACAGGAGATAAAATAGAAGTGGACACCAATGCCGGTATCATAAAAAATATTACAAAAAACCAGACATACAAAACTCAGCCCATACCGCCATTTATGCAGGAACTGATAGATGACGGGGGTTTGATTAATCATATTAAAAAGAAACTTTAAACCACTAACCAAGCTCTCTGCGTCCTCTATGGTAAACTAAATATCGCTAAATTAATAGAATCTGCTGGCAGCAGATTGCTTTCGCTCTGCTCCCCGACCCCTGACACCCGATTTGGGGTTTTAATAATTCTACAAAAATGATAAATTGCTACCTTTAGTCTATTTTTTGAGTTTCGATTATTAGAGATTCTAATTTGTTTCTTATTTTTGGTAAAAGGCGGCCAAGATTTGCTCTGCGAAGAACGCCTGCGAAGACTTGAATTCGATATTCGAATTTCTGATTTTATTCTTTCAGTAATGGAGAGATAGAGCTTTGAGTGATAAACACCAGATAGCTGTTTTACCCGGTGATGGTATTGGGCCTGAGGTGGTTCGTGAAGGGTTAAAAATATTGTCTGCTGTGGCGGAGAAATTTTGCATTTCTTTTGATCTTCAAGAAGGAATTATAGGAGGCGCTGCTATTGATAAATACGGGAAGCCATTGCCTCAATCTTCTCTTGATCTGGCAAAAAATGCGGATGCAGTTGTTTTGGGAGCAGTGGGAGGACCAAAATGGGAAAATCTCGATTATAGAATCAGACCGGAAAGAGCCCTTTTGGGCCTTAGAAACAGGTTAGAGCTATACGCAAATTTACGTCCCGCCAAAGTCTTTTCCACACTCATTGACGCTTCAAGTTTAAAAAAAGAAGTCATTGAAAATACAAATATTATGATTGTAAGAGAACTGGTTGGCGGCATTTACTTTGGAAAACCAAAAGGGGTTGAAAAATTAGAAGATGGAAATGAGAAAGGGGTTAATACTCTTGTCTATACGACCCCGGAAATAAAAAGAATCGCAAAAATAGCTTTTGAAGTCGCTTCCAAGCGGAAGAAAAAGGTTCTTTCTGTAGATAAAGCGAATGTACTGGAAAGTACTGAACTGTGGCGAAAAGTCGTAACGAAAGTCCACGCTGATTATCAAGACATAGAACTTTCTCACATGTATGTGGATAATTGCGCTATGCAGTTGGTAAAAGATCCGAAACAGTTTGATGTTATTGTAACAACTAATATGTTTGGGGATATTTTAAGTGATGAAGCCGCCATGCTGACCGGTTCTATTGGGATGCTTCCATCAGCAAGTCTAGGTGGGAACAATGGAATGTATGAGCCTATTCATGGAAGCGCGCCGGATATCGCTGGTCGAGATATAGCAAACCCCATAGCTACTATCATGTCTATTGCTATGATGTTTAAATATTCTTTTGGTGTGGATGAGGCATCTGAGGTCATTGAAAGTGCTGTCGAGAAAATACTGCAAAATGGTTATAGAACTAAAGATATTATGGATAACAGCGGCAAACTGGTGGGGACAAAGGAAATGGGTGACTTGATTTTAAAAGAAATACAGGAGGCATAGCCACCAAAGGAACGAAGATACTTCGGAAGAGATAATTTGTGTCTTTGAGTCTTAGTGGTTAAAATTATTGACCAATGACTATTGAAAAGAAAGAAAAATACAATGTTGCCGTTGCAGGTGCAACAGGAGCTGTAGGAAATGCCATGATAGAGATACTAGAAGAGCGTAATTTTTCGGTGGGTAATCTATTACTGCTCGCGTCGGAGCGATCAGAGGGAAAACTCTTAAAATTTCATGGCGAATCGATTGCAGTCCGAACATTGACCCATGATTCATTTGAAGGGATTGATATCGCGCTCTTTTCCGCAGGCTCGGAAAGAAGTAAGGAGTTTGCTCCTTCGGCTGTTAAGGCAGGCGCTGTGGTTGTCGATAACAGTAGCGCGTTTCGGATGCAGGATGAGGTTCCGTTAGTAGTGCCAGAAGTAAATCCCGAAAAAATTATAGAGCATCATGGAATTATAGCAAACCCAAACTGTTCTACCATTCAAATGGTTGTTGCTTTAAAACCAATCTATGATAAAGTCGGCATCAAAAGAATTGTTGTTTCTACTTACCAGGCAGTATCAGGATCAGGGAAAAAGGCAATTGAAGAGCTTTCAATTCAAACTAAAGATGTTTTAAATTTCAAACCCGTGATTTGCTCTGTTTATCCGTATCAAATCGCTTTCAACTGTTTGCCGCATATTGATGCTTTTCTGGAAAACGGATACACAAAAGAAGAAGTAAAAATGATTGATGAAACGAAAAAAATTTTGGGTGATGAGGCTATTTGTGTAACAGCTACGACCGTACGGGTTCCAGTTTATTCAGGGCATTCTGAGTCAGTTAATATAGAGACAAAAGATAAAATTTCTGGAGAGGAAGTAAAAAAGCTTCTGTCTAACGCTCCATCCATAAAAGTGCTTGATAATCCTGAAAAATCGGAATATCCTGTAGCTATTCAAGCTGCCGGAAAAGATGAGGTTTTTGTAGGGAGAATCCGAGAAGATAATTCTATAGAAAAAGGGATAAATCTCTGGATTGTTTCGGATAATATCCGAAAAGGGGCGGCTTTAAATGCTGTGCAAATTGCGGAATGCCTGACTGGCTCAGATAAATAATTTTTCCTGAAACTATATGATGCAAATATGGACGAACTGATAGGAAAAATTTTATCAACATCGGATCCGGATTTCATTAATTTTATAAAAAAACATCAGAATATTTTTAAAACCAATCATCTGTCAAACGAACCTTAAAAGAGCTTAGCGGGTGCATTCTTGCGGCTTTTTCCGCGGGGAGTTTGAAATTCATAGAGCTGTTTTAGTATGGGTAAAATTGGAGTTATTGGAGGAAGCGGTCTTTATGAAATGGAGGCGCTTAAAAATAAAAAATCTGTTAAGATTGATACCCCATTTGGTTCTCCTTCTGATAAATACATCACCGGACGCCTAAATTCAAAAGAAGTGGTTTTTTTGCCCAGGCATGGCAGTGGACATGGTATCTTACCATCCGAATTAAATTTTAAAGCCAATATTTTCGGGATGAAAGTCCTTGGTGTGGATCGAATCCTTTCTGTAAGCGCTGTGGGGAGTTTAAAAAAGGAAATAGTTCCCGGAGATATAGTCATTCCATTTCAATTCTACGATCATACGAGGTTCAGACCAAGTACGTTTTTCGGTAATGGCATTGTCGGTCATTTGTCTTTTGCTGATCCTATTTGTCTTGATACCGCCCATGTTGTGTTGCAGGCAGCCCAAGAAGCAGGAGCTAAAGTACACAAAGGCGGAACCTACATTTGTATTGAAGGACCTCAATTTTCAACACGAGCGGAATCCAATATTTATAGAAGTTGGGGAATGGATGTTATTGGAATGACTAATGTAAATGAGGCTAAGTTGGCACGAGAAGCAGAAATGTGTTATGCAACTATAGCACTTTCAACAGACTATGATTGCTGGTACGAAGAAGAGGAGAGTGTAACCGCTGAATCGGTAATAGAGGTAATTAAAAAAAATGTTCAAATGGCACGGGAAATTATAGCTGAAAGTGTTGCCATGCTACCTGAAAAAAGAATATGCACGTGTGTAAATATGTTGAAAAATGCTGTTATGACAGACCCGAATATTATTCCGGATGAGATTAAAAAAAATTTAAAACCTATTATAGGAAAGTACATTAAATGATCACAAAATCAGAAACGTTATTTTGTGAAGCACAAAAATTTATTCCCGGAGGGGTAAACAGCCCTGTCAGGGCATTTAAATCAGTTGATATGTCTCCGCTTTTTATTAAAAAGGCTTTAGGCTCAAAGATCACTGATGTGGATGACAATGAGTATATAGATTATGTTGGGTCATGGGGGCCTCTTATACTTGGACATACGCACCCTGATGTAGTTGTAGCTCTTGAAAACGCGTTATCAAACGGCACCAGCTATGGTGCGCCAACTGAAATAGAAACACAATTGGCTAAACTGGTTATTCAGGCGGTTCCCTCTATTGAAATTGTAAGGATGGTAAATTCAGGGACAGAAGCATCCATGAGCGCTATCAGGTTAGCTCGTGGATATACCGGTAGGAAAAAGATAATCAAATTTGAAGGATGTTACCATGGGCATGTCGATTCTTTGCTGGTTAAGGCTGGATCAGGAGCTTCTACACTTGGAATCCCGGACAGTCCCGGTATTACTGAAGATCTGGCCAAGCTGACAATTACACTACCTTTTAATGATATTGAGAAGGTGAAAGAATGTTTTCAAAAAGAAGGGGATCAGATTGCCTGCATTATCCTGGAGCCGATTGCCGGCAATATGGGTGTCATCCCTCCTGAAAAAGGATTTCTTGAAGGTTTAAAAAAAATTACAGAACAATACAAATCGATTTTAATATTTGATGAAGTTATGACTGGTTTCCGAGTGGCCTTTGGCGGAGCACAGGAATTTTACCAGATTACTCCGGATTTGACTTGCCTGGGAAAAATTATTGGAGGAGGCCTTCCGGTTGGGGCCTATGGTGGTAAGAAGGAAGTAATGAACCACATTGCTCCGTTAGGGCCTGTATATCAGGCAGGGACATTGTCAGGAAATCCATTAGCCATGACAGCAGGCATAGCGACTCTAAACCTTATTTCGAGAAACGGATTTTATGAAGACCTCGATCAAAAAGCTGAGTATCTTTGTTCCGAATTGAAATCTCTTGCTGAAGAAAAAGGGCTTCCTGTCTATTTTACAAGAGTAGGTTCGATGTTTTCTTCGTTCTTTACAGACAATCAGGTCAAAAACTACGAAGATGCAAAAAAGTCGAATCTCACCATGTTTACAAAATATTTTCAAAATATGCTGAATAACGGTATCTATCTTGCCCCATCCCAGTTTGAAGCCGGTTTTATATCTTCAGCACATACGCGAGAAGATATAGATAAAACTCTTGATGCAGCGCGAGCATCATTTAAACAAATTTAGGGTTTTTAGACATGATAAAAGGATAGACTGGATTCTTCTCGTTCCCAATCTCCAGATTGCGAACGAGTACTTGTCTGCGTTTATCTGTGAATTCATGTCTCCGCAGATATTCTTCTATGGAAGAATATCTGCAGCTAAAATCTGCATCCCACTAAACTTATGAGCAAAATAATAAGAATTTACGGGAGAGAAATAATTGATTCCAGAGGCAATCCCACTGTAGAGGTGGATATGACTCTGGAAAGCGGTGCTTTAGGCAGGGCGTCTGTGCCATCCGGCGCATCAACCGGGTCACGGGAAGCATTAGAATTGCGTGATCAGGATAACAAATATTTTAACGGCAAAGGTGTCAGAAAAGCGGTAGATCATATAAATAATATTATTGCGGCTGAACTTGTTGGGCAGGATGCCTCTGATCAAACCTTAATTGATCAATTAATGATTGACTTAGATGGTACTGAGAACAAATCCAAATTAGGTGCTAATGCTATTTTAGGCGTGTCTTTAGCAGCCGCAAAAGCAGTTGCCATGGATTGTGATAAGCCTCTGTATCAATATATTGGAGGAGATAACGCAAAAGAATTACCTGTTCCGATGATTAATATAATTAATGGCGGAAGTCATGCCGACAACAATGTGGATATTCAGGAATTTATGATTATGCCTGTAGGATCCAAAAATATAAAATCAGCCATTCGAACAGGATCGGAGATATTCCATGCCTTAAAAAAAGTGTTAAATAAAAAGGGATACAATACAGCAGTTGGTGATGAGGGTGGATTCGCACCTAACTTAAAATCAAATGTCGAAGCTGTGGAAGTTATTCTTGAGGCTGTTGAACAGGCCGGTTATTCAGCGGGACAGGATGTTTTTGTAGCATTAGACCTCGCTGCAAGTGAATTTTATAAAGATGGGAAATATATATTGTCTGCCGAATCCTCACCCAACAAATCTTCTCAGGAAATGATTGCGTTTTATGAGGACTGGGTCAGGCAGTACCCGATTCTGTCCATAGAAGATCCCCTGGCAGAAGATGACTGGGAGGGCTGGAAAGAGCTGACAAATCGTCTTGGCAGAAAAGTCCAGGTGGTGGGAGACGATATTTTTGTAACGAATACAAAGATTATAAAAAAAGGAATTGAACAAAAAATAGCAAACTCTGTTTTAATAAAACTTAACCAGATTGGGACGCTGACAGAAACGTTTGATGCGGTAAAAATGGCAAAGATGGCAGATTACACGGTTATAGTATCGCACCGTTCCGGTGAGACCGAAGACTCCACCATTGCGGATCTATCTGTCGCCCTGAACGCTGGACAAATAAAAACCGGTTCCATGTCAAGAACTGATCGCGTGGCAAAATACAACCAGCTGATAAGAATTGAAGAAGAATTGGGAAATTCATCCGTTTACAAAGGGAAAGAAATTTTTTATAATCTTTTACAGGAGGAGTAAAAATTTGTTGACCGTGAATAAAGTTATATTAGCCGTTTGCTTAGCGGTATTTGTTTCCCTTTTTTCTTTTGCTGTCTTTAATAATAAGGGAATATTAAGAACCACGGACTTAAACCGTAAATTAGATGATATTAAAATCAGCATTAGTCGTTTGGAAAATGAAAACCAGGTGCTGGTAGAGGCAATACATTCTTATAAGTCGGAAGATTTTCAAATAGAAAAAATCGCTCGGGAAGACCTTGGCATGGCAAAAAAAAACGAAGTCATAATTAAAATTGTTAAAGAGAAAAAGTATAAGTCTAAATAAGTTTACATTCCAAATATCTTCTGTTGAAACAATACCATATTCATAATTTTTTCAATATGAAATGTGGTTACTCAAGTGAAGGATTACCTTATTTCTTTTCTATAGCGCTTTTGTGGTAAAGCTTAGCTAATTAAATTTATTTTTATTGCGACTGCGCCGAGTTATACTATTACATTATAAAAACTTTTTTTTTGAGGATATTTTTCCTTAGTTCTTCAGGGTGGTAGTCCTATTTGGTTGTGGCAAGTTGCGACGTTATACTATAATGTAATAATTATTTACTATAAAATTTAAATACAATAGTATTTTTTTGAGGGAGGAAAATTATGGAAAGAACATTAGCATATTCACGGGATCAGGTAGTGGAAGAACAGAAAAGGTTTATTCTGAGAGTTTACAATTGGATGACCTCAGGACTCTGTGTTACGGGTTTTGTAGCCTACTATGTTTCTCTGAGTGATTTTCTGCTCGGATTAATCCATGGCAACCCTGTCATCTTTTTCGGACTCATTTTGGCTGAACTGGGTTTGGTATTTTACCTCGCGTCCGCAGTAATGAGAATGAGCGCTCAGACGGCAATGATCACATTCCTCGGGTATGCTGCGTTGAACGGTCTGACTTTTTCCTTCATCTTCATTGCTTATACACAGTCTTCCATTGCGTCGGCCTTTCTGGTTACTGCTGGCACCTTTGGGGCCATGAGTGTTTACGGGTACACCACGAAAAAAGACCTCACGTCCTGGGGCGGTTTCTTCTTCATGGGGCTTATCGGAATAATTATAGCTTCCTTTGTTAATATGTTTTTGCAGAGCTCAATGATTTATTGGCTGACCACGTATGCCGGAGTTCTGGTTTTTGTCGGCTTGACAGCTTATGACACGCAAAAGATAAAGGAGATGAATATATTGGGAAATGAAGGCACTGACGAAGACACCAAAGAGGCTATCTCCGGTGCACTCAGACTTTATCTTGATTTTATTAACCTGTTCCTGATGATTCTGAGGATAATGGGTGGCAGCAGAAGCGACTAAGAAAAATATCTATCTTGCCTCAACATCTCCCAGGCGAGAATCAATTCTTAAGGAACTGCTGGAACCATTCCATCTATCCTTTACAAGCGTTAGTCCCACATTTAAAGAAGTTATAAACGGCTACCCATCAAAAGAGCTTGTTGCTCTTAACGCGAAGGGGAAAGTAACAACTCTCCAATCCGAAATAGATAACGGATCATTACTTATAGGGGCTGATACGGTCGTTTGTATTGGAAATGACATCATCGGAAAACCGAATAATAAAAATGAGGCAAGGAAGTCCCTCAAAAAGCTAAGCGGCAGAAGCCATTCTGTTTTTACAGGAGTGACGGTTTTAGATACAGCATCCAAAAAGCTCTTTGAAGGTTATGAAGAAACAATTGTAACTTTCCATGAATTAACAGAGAAAGATATCGAATCGTATGTTACCACCTCAGAATCCATGGACAAAGCCGGCGCGTACGGGATACAGGGACGTGGTGCGATATTTGTAAAAAAAATTAATGGCGGGTATTCAAATGTTGTGGGATTGCCCGGGGAGCTGACATTGTCTCTGTTAAAACAAGCCGGCCTTTTCTCTAACTAGAGAAAAAATCTGCAGAGGTACATACTGCTAACTTCTAAAAGTGTGTTTTTTAGCACAATTTTTCTCCGCAATTTTAGAGCGGTAGCTCTATTTAATTGCGGCTCTAGTCGAGCTGTTTAATCAGCGTTATCTGCGTTCCATTATAAAAAGTCTTTTTTTAATCCCGACAACGGTCAAACCATAAACAATTCCACTAAGCATTCCCATCAAAACATCAAAAGGATAATGCACACCGAGGTAAACCCGGGAATAGCAAACAAGTAAGACCGCAAGTGCCATATAGATTATCAGTTTTCTATACTCATAACAGACTACTGTGCTTATGGCAGCTGCATTAGAGGCGTGAGCGGAGGGAAAGGAAAAAGAATCTGAACAGCCAACCAGCAAGTATACCCCTTCCAAGGCGTTACAGGGTCTTAATCTACCAAAAAAAGGTTTGAAAAAATTACTGGTTAAATGTTCACTTATGCCCAAAGCCAATAGAGCCATCAAAAGGAAGATAGAAGCTTTTTTGCGATCCTTATAAAAGATATAAATGAATGCTGCTAGGATAAAAGGATACCAGAACTTTTCATCTGAGATCAGGGGCATCAAAGCGTCAAAAAAAACATTCTGCGCGTCCTGGTTAATAATATGAAAAAGATATGCGTCTATCGCGTTTAAAATGTTGAGCCTTTCTATTTTAATAGGTCGATTATTAAGAAGAGCACATAAAGTAATTTACATTCTTAATGGATACATTCTCATGCTGAGCTTGCCGAAGCATCTTGCCGTTCAGTAGGATGGTTCCCCTTCGACAAAGCCTACCCTGAATTTATCGAAGGGCTCATGGCAACATGAAAAAAGCTCGCCTCTATGTAAATTACTCTAATTTTTTCATAGTAATTAAAACATAATAAAATTAAATATTCAATTTTAAGCGGTGATATACTTCTCTATAAATGGAATTTTATTAAAGTCATAGTGTATGGTAATCGATTCTTATGAATAAGAACGATAAGACAAAGAGTTAAGCAGAAAAGGCTCCCGAGATAAATTTTATCGATACGTTAAAAGCCCTTGTCGATGAGGTTCTTCACAGGAGGAAATCAATAAAAAAATATTCTCTTCTTTTATTGATCCACTCCTATTATAAAAACGATGACGACCTTGATGGTGTTCGCACAGATAATGACCGATATGAAAATCAATGAAATGAAAACAAAACTGGAAAAAGAAAAGAAAGAGTTCAGACAGGAACTGAAAAAAATATGACGAGAAACGTGTAGAAAAACATTTCAACTCACAAAACAGTTTCTTCGGGGATACTACTAAGAATGAGCTGCTCAAAGGGTTGAGGCCGTAGAAGGCCTTTATCAGTGGGAAAATCTGCGAAGCTAAAATCGTGGTTTAAAAGTAACTAATTGTCAACCGGTCTTGGTTTTCGGTTTTTATCCAGTGCTACATAAACAATTGTGGCCTCGGTAACCTTTATTACGCATTTCTCCCTACTGTCACGTTCAGCGTATGCGGTTACCTTAATTGTCATCGATGTACGGCCTACTTTTAGAATCTCGGTATAACAGCTTAGCAGGTCACCCACAAACACCGGTTTTTTGAACTCGAAATTATTTACAGCCACTGTTACTACACGACCACTGGAGCGCTTCATAGCGGCTACCGCACCGGCTGTATCGGCATGGGAGATTATCCAGCCGCCAAAAATATCTCCGGTAGGGTTAGCGTCCTTCGGCATCGCAAGCACTCGGATTGCAGGCACCCTGTTTTTCGGCAATTTATCTTCAGAGTCATTCATAAATCTGCGTTTCATATGTTAGTTTATAGATTAACATAATGCGGCGAGGCGCCGCAAAGAAAAGTGATTTGCCATAAAGTCACAGATGTAAGTGCCTATAATTGATAGTTCCTAAAGTGAACTAAAGTTATTGTAAAAAGCCAGCCTTTTTTAGGCATTTTGGATCGCTTCACACTTTAGCTCATTTTTTTCTTCGTGTCTTTGTGGCTAAAAATTAATCCTGTATTTTAGCTATTGTAGCTCCGGTAGATTACGATAGCATTCTAATGATGTTGGGTCGGCTAAAGCCTCTTTGTTTTTAGGATATTTCCCCTGAACTACTTCTAACACGGCCAGCTCAACCTTTTTACCGCTAATAGTATAGGGAATTTTCTCAACCGGAAATATAATAGCGGGGACATGACGGGGAGTTGCCCCGGAACGAATCGTTTTTTTTATCTTTACCATAAGTTCATCAGAAAAGAAAACGCCGCTCGACAACTTCACAAAGAGCACAACCCTTGCATCTCCCTTCCACGGTTGACCGATGACTATACTATCTTCCACCTCGGGAAGAGTTTCAACAAGACGATAAATTTCCGCTGTTCCTATGCGAACACCAGCAGGATTAAGAGTGGCGTCTGAGCGACCATAAACCACTATTCCTCCTGCAGTTCCCTGCGATTCTGTTAAAGCAATATAATCTCCATGAAACCACACTCCTGACATGCGGTCAAAGTATGCATTTTTATAGCGGGTAAAGTATTTGTCGTTCCAAAAGAAAATTGGCATAGATGGAAAGGGTTTTCTGCAGACCAGTTCACCTTTTTCAGCTTTAACTGGCTGCCCATTGGTATCAAAAGATGCCACATCCATTCCAAGGCCGAAGCACTGAATTTCCCCGCGATGAACCGGAAATACCGGGTTTCCGAGAAAAAAGCAAGAGATAATATCAGTCCCTCCGCTTATAGAGCTTAGCTGTAGGTTTGATTTCACGTTACTATATGTCCAATCGAAATCCTCAGGAAGCAGGGGCGATCCTGTTGAAAGAACGACCCGCAGTTTTTTTAATAAAAATTTGTTTTTAGGAATAATATTCCTGCTTCTACAGGCGCCAAGAAATTTCGCGCTTGTTCCAAAATGGGTGATTTCTTCATCATCAGCTAATTTCCAAAGTACCTTAAGATTAGGATAAGAAGGGGAGCCGTCAAATAGGGTAACCGTTGCTCCAACAAAAAGAGAAGAGACAAGCCAATTCCACATCATCCATCCGCAGGTGGTAAAATAAATGATATTATCACCACGGTTTAAATCTGAATGGAGCATAAGTTCTTTTGCGTGCTGTAAAAGCGTGCCTCCTGCCCCATGAACAATGCATTTTGGAATACCGGTTGTTCCTGAACTGTACATTATGTATAGAGGATGGTTAAAAAGGAAGTGGGGGAATGAGAGAGTGTTTGCGGATGGATCTAAGAAATCATTCCAGGTTACCGCTTTCTCCTTTAAAGCGGGAGATTCTGAGGGATGATCTATAACAAATGGAATAATTACGACTTTTTTAATTTCAGGAATCGATTGAACTATTTTTTCTATTTTTTCAAGACAATCAAATTTTTTTCCATTGTAAATATACGCGTTTGCGGCAAAAAGGATGCGCGGCTTGATTTGACCAAACCTGTCTAATACGCCTCTTACTCCAAAGTCGGGGGAACATGAAGACCAGGCTGCCCCCATGCTTGCAACAGCTAACATGGAAATCACTGCCTCAGAAGCGTTTGGGAGGAAACCGGCAATACAGTCTTCAGGCTGAACACCCATTTTCTGCAAGCGTGAAGCCACTTGACCCACGGCAGTAAACAGTTCTTTATAAGAGTAACGGAGAGTTTCTCTAGATTCAGTAATGGAAACCAGGGCTGTTTGATTATCTCTGAAACGGAGAAGGTTTTTCGCGAAGTTCAGTTTTATATTAGGAAAGAAATGACCGCCTGGAGTAATTAATTCCTTATTCTTGAGATGAATAACGGGATCTTCCAAACCTTCATAAATAATACCGCTAAACTTTAACATTTCCTTCCAGAAATCTTCAAAATGATCAACCGACCATCTGTGCATTTCGTTATAGTCCTGTTTCCCCATCTTTTTCATAAATTGGAACATTTGAGTTTTCTGAATATGATCTTGATCAGGAGACCAGATGGGTTTTTGTTCAGGCATAGCTTCTACCACGATCAGAATTTACCGCAGAGGAACAGATATGAGTTATTGAAGTTTTGGTTATTGATATTTATTTGCTATTTGTAATTTTATATTTTTTCCAGACATACAGCAGTAGCTTCACCGCCGCCAATACAGATTCCGGCAACACCGCGCTTTTTTACAATATCCTTTAAGGCTGAAATCAGCGTAATTACAATCCTAGTTCCGGAAGCGCCGATGGGATGTCCAAGCGCGATAGCACCGCCAAAGACATTAAGCTTGTCATGAGGAATTTTCAAATTCTGCATTGCTGAAATGGCTACAACGGCAAAAGCTTCGTTGACCTCAAAGAGGTCGACATCCTCAACATCCCATGAAACCTTTTTCATTGCCTGCGACATAGCGGTTGCCGTAGCAGTACTAAACCACTCGGGTTTTTGCGAGTGAGTTCCATAAGATATTAGCTTTGCCAGGGCTTTTATTCCAAGATCTTTTGCTTTGTCTAAAGAAGTTAAAACAATTGCTGCAGCGCCGTCACCGATAGTCGAGGCATTTGCAGCGGTTACAGATCCTTTTTTACCAAAAGCTGGTTTAAGTAAAGGAATTTTTTCAAATTTTACCTTGAATGGGCCATCATCGAGCTTAACCATAACATTTCCTTTAGGACTTTTTACTGTTACAGGTGTGATTTCGTTATCGAACTTCCTTTTTTTCTGAGCGGCCTGGGCACGACGGAAACTTTCTGCCGCATATTCGTCCTGTTCTTTACGTGAAATTCCATTTTCAGAAGCGCACAAATCACCGCAATTTCCCATATGAGTATTGCTGTAAGGATCCCAGAGTCCATCATGGATCATAGAGTCAATAAGCGGCAGGTTTCCCATTTTAAATTTGGAACGTGCCCCGAGTAAAAGGTAAGGTGCCTGGCTCATACTCTCCATCCCTCCGGCAACAACTATATCACTATCACCAAGAAGAATAGATTGCATGGCAAGCATAATGGCCTTCATCCCGCTTCCACAGACTTTATTAACAGTCATCGCGGGAACCGAGTTTGGAATTCCAGAATAGATGCTTGCCTGCCGCGCAGGGGCCTGCCCCTCGCCAGCCTGCAAAACATTCCCCATGATCACTTCAGATACCTGCTCTGGTTTTACCTTTGCGCGCTGAAGAGCAGCTTTGATTGCGATTGCTCCCAGGCGCGGTGCCGAAATGGAAGCCAATGAACCAGGAAACGCTCCAAAGGGAGTTCTTGCCATCCCAATAACAACTACTTCTTTCATCGTTTTACACCTTTATACTATAGGACGGAAGCCTTATTGTGATTTTGGTCATCCCTGGCCTCAACCCTTCGGGCGGTTTTCCTTTCGAAATCGTCTAATTTCGTTTCTCTAGCCGAATTGTGGTTGCGGCAACTTTCCACGTTATAATTTGGAGCTTATCATAATCGTCTCAAGCAGACAAGAATCGGTCTCTATCTTTGTGTTATAGTTAAACCACTTATTTTTCGCAATGCCGCATTTAAGGAATTACTAAGTAATAATAATATTTCACAACTTTTGGAGTGCAATGCGTGTGGCATTGCATTTTGCATCTTAACAAGCGATGCACTTCGTAATAACAACCCTCAATGATTTTTTTCTATGGCATATATTCTGTTTATTCTAATCAGTCTTATTTGGGGAAGCAGCTTCATATTGATGAAGAAGGCTTCTCTTGTTTTTGGACCTATCAGCATTGCTGCTTTACGTGCGATTGGAGGCGCTGTTGTTCTTGCGATTACTATAAAACTTGTAAAAAACAATTGGGGCTTGAACCGAAACCTTCTATTGCCTATTGCTTTTATTTCGATTGTCGCTAATATTTTTCCCTATACTGTCCTGCCTCATCTTGTATCTCTTTACGGTTCCGCGTTCATTGGTATGATGATTGGACTTGTGCCGTTCATGACCATTCTTTTCTCCATCCCTATGTTAAAAGTATGGCCGACAAAATTACAGGCAGCAGGAGTGGTCAGCGGACTGGTCTGTCTTGCAATTATATTCTCTGACGGCTTACAGCGCAGCATTCCCGCTGGCAGTTTATTTCTGGCAATTTTTGCTCCTGCCTCTTATTCTTTTGCAAACACGTTTATCAAAAAAAACCTGTCTACCGTTTCACCTTTGTCCCTCTCATGTGGTTTGCTAACTATGACGGGCCTGGTTTTGCTGCCAATAGCAGTTGCGGCAGAGCCGGTTGATTTAAATGAAAACCTGAGTCTAGCTGTTATTTCAGTTGCACTATTAGGAATTTTCTGCACAGGAGTTGCTACTTATATGTTTGTTCGCTTGATAAAGGACAGGGGACCGCTCTTTGCCGGCATGGTCGCGTATGTCATTCCTGTGGTGGCCCTTATCTGGGGTTGGATAGACTCGGAATCCATATCCTCCTTGCAGATTTTTGCTGTGGCAGGCATTGTGACATCGATTCTAATGACGAACAGCAGCAATAGTTAGGTAAAAATGCTTAGCGAGTGCGTTTTCTACAACCTTACCCTGTACCAGAGTGGTGCAGGGCTTGTTGCAGTGAGTTTCAATAAAAATTTAACTACAATAAACCAGGTACAAATGGTTCGACAAGGCTTTGGTAAGCTTAGCCTGGTATTGCTAATTATGACAATATTTGTTACCCTGAGCCCTTCTATAATCTCAGGACAGCCTTGCCGAAGGGTTTTTATACAAATAAATCTTTTAACTAATTTCCGAAGTTATGTTGTTTGTTTCTATTGAAAGGAGAATTATATGTTTTCACATATTGATGATATAACCATAAACTATGAGGAAGAAGGAGTGCAGGTTGTTAAAGAACTGGATAAGGTGATCCTTACAAGAGGTGCATGGTCAACAATCATATTCAGGTACCAGCAGTGGGAACCCAAGAAAGAAGGATATGGGGGTGACCGTTATACCATTCGCCGGTATCGGAAAATCCATGACGAATATAGACAGCAGTCAAAATTCAATATTTCCAATAAAGAACAGGCGGAAAAAATTATTAATGCGCTACAGGGTTGGATCAATTCCTGACTGCTGATCGCTGTATTTAATTCCTGATCTCCGACCCCTGGGTAATTGGCAACAACCTTTATGTTCTCTAGCGCCCGACCCCTAGAGACTGATTTATTGGTAGCTTTTACTAATATTTTCTTCTTTTCATTATCTTTTTTCTCTTAATGTTACTAACAGCTTTCCAGCAGTCTTCTTCTTCAATTGGCGTAAAATAATCAGCCTCTTCTATTAAAATTGCAGCCGTAGATTTCTTGACCGCCGCAATTTCTACTCTTACCCCTTCACTTTTAAGATGCCTCACAAGTTCTATGTAATCTGAATCGCCGGAAAGAATAATGATCGTATCCACCTTTTGAGCGATTTGAGTGGCTTTAATGGTAAGGGGTATGTCGGCAGACTTATGACAGGGGACAACAGAGCCGTGGTAGTTCTCATGTAACCTGTCAGCGAGTTTCGAAGAAATAATTTTTCCTTCCCTGAAGTACATTAATCGGTTCAGTTCCCTGTTTCTCAAAAGTTTTGGGATGAGCGAATCAAAATTAAGCATCACGTTTTCGTTTTTATAAATGGAATGAAGACTTCTTTCGATATTATTTCCATCAATAAGGATTGCTACAGACTGGCTTATATTAATCATATTTTTTTCCTGAAAGTGTTTACTTAGAAAACAGAACGATTAATTATACTACAGAATTATAGGAATAGGAAAATTATCAAATACCAATTAACAATTAAATGTTTTAAAATAAGTTAAGAAGTATTATTATACTCTACGGTAAATTTATTCTTTTTTCGAACGGAAAAACATTATCGATCCGTTTTCAGCTTTTATGCGAACTTACTTATTATTTATTTCGCTCATTTTGGTTCTTTTTCTATTCTTTACTTTTTCTGGTGAAGCATTGAAAGGTAAACCCTCCAGAGATGGACGTTATGTTGATAATGGCAATGGAACGGTTACAGATCATCGTACTGAATTAATGTGGACGCAAAAGGACAGTTATGCAGATTTGAAGGAATGCCGGAACTGGTACAAATCAGAAAAGTATGTGGGCAAATTGAAAACCGGTGGATACAGCGACTGGCGGATGCCTACAGTTAAAGAATTAAAAACGCTTTTTGAGGAATCTAAATCTAACACAAATTATCGTGGCGGCCCCAGCCGCCTTGACCCAATATTTGCTCCTCGCGGCGCATGGTGGTATTGGACGTTGACAACAGCAGGTCCCTGTTGCGCCCGCGGAATCATCTTCGATACCGGCATAGTTGGCATGGGCCTTCGCCGCACTTGCGGTGACGGAGGCGTACGGGCAGTACGCGACCTATAAAACTGTATCTGTTTCTATTTAAAACCTATTCATATAGTTATCATATCTTTATAATCACAATTCATAGGTAAGATCAAATTTTAAAAATATATTTGTCAACTATCAAAATTTGACTCAAATCAGGCATTTGCGTTAGCTTGAATGAATAATCAGGCTTTAAGATATTTGAAGAGTTGACACCATTGCCGTGTCATTCTTAGGAGCTAACTGCAGATTTAGTTTCGCAGATTTGCCCAAAGAAGAGTTTCTACGGAGACTTAAATTCAGACTGTATATTGTAGATTTAGAAAAAAATCCAGTCAATCCTGTTCATCCCGTCAAAAGAATCTTAAAAAAGGCTGGAGCTTTGGGCAATTTCTAAAATCCAGGATGGAAAAATTCCCAATTGAATTGTGCCAATAACAGCTATGACGAGGGCGGCAAGTGTGAATGGAGAGATAGATAATGGTGGAAATTCTCTCACGGGGTCTTTTATGTAGATGAGAACGGTAATCCTGAGATAGTAAAATACTGCTACAACGGAATTAAGCAGGCCGATTACGGCAAGGCCTACATATCCCGCTTTTATTGCCGCGCTAAAAATATAAAACTTTCCGAAAAATCCCGCCAAGGGTGGAATGCCGGCTAATGAAAACATGAAAACAGCCATGGTAAATCCAAGCAAAGGATGACGTGATGCTAACCCGGAATAGTCTTCAAGGTTTAGGTTTTCTTCTCCTTTTTTTCCTAATACAATAACTACTGTAAACGCTCCGATATTCATAAATGCGTAGGCTAACATATAATAAAGAACTGCAGTTGAGCCAATTTCATTGGCCGCAACAAGCGCGACCAGCACATAACCAGCATGCGAGATGGAAGAATAAGCAAGCATTCTTTTAATATTAGTCTGCGCAAGAGCGGTAAGGTTTCCAACTGTCATGGTCAGCGCGGCTATAACCCAGATGAGTGACACCCAGTGATCTGTTATTCCGCCCAATCCTACAAGAAATACCCGGAAGAAAGCGGCGAATCCGGCGGCTTTCGGGCCAACGGACATAAACGCTGTTATGGCAGTGGGTGCTCCTTCATAGACGTCCGGTGTCCACATATGGAACGGGACGGAAGCAACCTTGAACCCTAACCCGATAACCATTAACCCAGTTCCCAAATAAAGCAGGGTTGCTGAATTTAAAGTGTCACCTTTTATGGCCGCTGCAATTTCTTTCAGGTTGGTTGATCCAGTGGCGCCATAGATTAAAGCCATGCCGTAAAGTAAAAAGCCTGTGGCAAAAGCCCCTAATAGAAAATATTTTAAGGCGGATTCTGTGGATTCAACTTTTGCGCGGTTAAACCCGGCTAAGATATAAAGAGAGATGGACATTAACTCAAGCCCGAGAAAGACTGTTATCAAGCTTGCAGCTAAAGCCATCAACATCATCCCAGCTGTAGCAAAAAGAAGCAGGGCATAATATTCACTGTGGTTAAGATCTTCCTGCTCCATGTAGTTGATGGAGATCATGATAGTGAGCGCGGTTCCGATACAGAAAATCACATTAAAAAAAGCGGCAAAGTTATCTGCAGCAATAGTATTGTTGAAGGCGTAAACAGCGGGGCCAAAGTCATTCATAGACGAGATACCCGCGAGTATAACTCCGCCAAGGGCTACATATGGTAAAAGTTTTTTATCTATTTTAAATGGTAAAAGTTTTTGATCATTTATAAACAGGTCGAGTACCAGGATTAGCAGTCCTGTGACGCATAAAGTTAATATATGACAAATAGCTGACAAGTTTATCTCTGGCGTTTGAATCATTTCCATAATTTATTCCTAAAGAATTAGACAGGATTGCAGGATTAAAATGATTATTTTAAAAAGTCTTGCATCCTCGTCTTTTTATTACATCTATAAAATCCAGTCTATCCAGCTCACCCCTTCAAAAAAAGTGGTTAATTATTTTTTCTCCTCTTTTTCTGTAAGAAGTTCATAGAATGATTTTTGTGGTTTTTTCTCATTAATCTTTCCTCTTTTTCTTCCTTCTTCAACCTGTGAAACAAGATGGTCTACAGAAGTGTTTATTTTACTCAAGAAAGGTTTAGGGTAGATGCCAACCCATACTATAAAAAGGAGCACCGGAACCATGATGGTTATTTCCCTTCTGTCCAAGTCTAATAACTTTTTGTTTTCCGGATTGGTTAGGTCATTGCATATCATTCTCTGATATGTCCAGAGAAGATATGAAGCACCTAACATAACGCCTATTACAGCCATTCCCGCATAGACTTTGCTGTATTGAAATGCGCCGACTAAAATCAAAAACTCCCCGACAAACCCGTTTAGTCCTGGCAACGCCATGGAAGATAGGGTGACGAGCAAAAAGAAGGTGGAGTAGAGCGGGATTTGCTTTGATAAACCGCCGTACTCTGAAATTTCACGGGTATGACGGCGATCATAAATCATTCCTACCATCAGGAAGAGGGCTCCGGTGGAGAGTCCGTGGTTAATCATCTGAATAACTCCACCCTTTATTCCGCTCACGTTAAAAGCAAAAATTCCCAAAACAATAAATCCAAGATGACTGACTGAAGAGTATGCCACCAGTTTTTTAATATCGCTTTGCACCAGCGCCATTAAAGCGCCGTAAATAATTCCAATAACGGAGAGTGAGCAGATTATAAAGGCCGCCTGATGAGAGGCGTAAGGAAAAAGAGGCAGACAGAATCGGATAAACCCGTAAGTTCCCATTTTTAGCAAAACTCCGGCTAATATAACCGATCCGGCTGTAGGGGCCTCCACGTGGGCGTCGGGCAGCCAGGTGTGAAATGGAAACATAGGAACTTTAATGGCAAAGGCTATTCCAAATGCCAGGAAAAGCCATAATTGGGCGCTAACTGGAATATCAAGCTGGTGCAACTTTATGAGATCGAAGGTTACTTCCTTGTTAACTTTAAAATTCAAATATACCAGGATTAATATTGCTGCCAACATAAGAACAGAGCCGGCCATGGTATAGAGGAAAAACTTTATGGCGGCGTAAATTCGTCTCGGACCTCCCCATATGCCGATTATTAAATACATGGGGATCAGCATGATTTCCCAGAAGACATAAAAAAGAAACAGATCTAATGAGATAAAAACTCCTACCATTCCTACTTCAAGAAACAGCATGGAAATCATATATTCTTTAAGTCGTTTTGTAATATTCCAGGAGGCAAGAATACAGATGACTGTTAAAAATGTAGTGAGTAATACTAAAAAGAGAGAAATGCCGTCTATCCCGACGTAATAGTTAATCCCAAAACCTTCAATCCAGGCCGCTTTTTCTGAAAACTGCATTTCTGCTGTTCCGGGATTAAACCCAAAATAAATGCGGAGAGAGAAGATAAAATTAAGAAAAGCCGTGGCCAGGGCTGTCTTTTTTACCGCAGCCGCATTCTCTGCATTGCAAAAAAGAATGGCAATGATTCCCACAAGGGGTAAAAATGTAATTACAGTTAGCATAAATATTGTCGAAAAATTTTCATACTCACCCGCCTATGTGACAGCATAGGTATTTTATTTTAGGCACTTATTGCTGTCAGCCTATAAAAAAATACAGAATAACAACAAAACCAACAACCATCATCAAGGCATAATTTCGAACATGTCCTGTCTGTAAGTGTCTTATGTATTGTCCGCAATCCTTGGCAAATATTGCGACCTGGTTTACCAGACCATCTATAATTTCAACATCAAAAATTTTCCAAATACCCTGCGCGACTTTCAATCCTGGTTTTGTAACTAAATTCATATATAACTGTCCAAAACATGTATCTATAGCTTCTACAGGATTACGTGCCAGGCGTAGGAAAAGCTTGCTTCCTTTTCTGTACAACCAGTCTGTATCAAGGTTTATAGCCTTCAACTCTGGTGGGTAGATGCCGTTTACCATAAGATATGTAAAAGCTAATGCAGAAAAGAAAAGTATCTGCAGCATTTCCATTACATGCGCTCCAGTGTAAGGAACAAAGTCAACAGGATACGGGAGAATGCTATATAAAAGACCGGGAAAAATTCCAATAAATATACAGAGAAATGCTGCTATTCCCATTGCAATCATCATATTAAGAGGAGGTTCCTTTGTTCTAATGCCTGAATCGTGAGCAAAAAAAGCAAAATAGGGGATTTTAATGCCTGAATGATGAAATACACCAGCGGAAGCGAACATCAGAACCAGCCATACCAGAGTATAATGCCCATCTCCCGTTGCAGTTATTACCATCGATTTACTTATAAAACCACTAAATAGAGGAAACCCGGAAATAGATGCAGCACCGATCATACAAAAAACAGCCGTTATCGGCATGGTTTTATATAATCCTCCCAGATCCGTTCCATTGATTTTTCCGGTCATATGCAAAACAGACCCCATGGACATAAAAAGTAGAGCTTTATAGATTATATGGCTGAAGGCATGAGCGGCTGTACCATTGATAGACATTTCAGTACCAATTCCTATACCAACAACCATGAAGCCAACCTGGTTAATCAAGCTGTATGATAAGACCCTCCTTAAGTCATTTTCAATAACGGCATAAAAAATGGGGAATGCTGTCATTATGGTCCCAATAACGATCAAAATGGGTGTTCCCGGAAAAGCTCTTGCCAAAACGTAGACCGCTGTTTTAGTGGTAAAGGCGCTTAACACCACTGTACCTGTTATAGTAGCTTCAGGATATGCATCAGGTAACCATGCATGGAGAATTGGCCAAGCGCAATTTACACCAAATCCAAGAAAAATAAGATAAGTACCGAGGTTACTTAAGCCTAAATACTTAAACTCTATGGAGCCTGTAGTATTAGCATGGATTACTATACCTGCAAGAAGGAACAAACCACCCACAATATGAACTACAGAATATCTCAAAGCTGCTTCATAGGCTGCTTTGGTTCTGCGAGCTAAAACAAGACATACTGACCCTATAGTCATCATTTCCCAGAAGAAGAAAAGAGAAATAAGGTCACCAGAAAAAACAACACCAAGTGCGCTGCCCGCATATACAAAGGTTGCCCAATAATCGAGATCTTTCTTTACGTGTAGAGCAAAAATTATTGATATAAATGAGATTATATGAAATATATATCCCCAGACCATGCTGAGTTTGTCTATTTTGCCGAAAACCAATTGAAAGCCCAGGAAATTTACTGTCCAATGTATTCCTTCAGGCAAAAACAGAAGGTTTATAAAACCCACAACGGGTAACAGTACTAGAAAAGCAGACTTTGCTTTTCCTTTTATAAAGGGGATAAAAAATGCTCCAAAAATAAATATAAGTGCTGGTGGCAGATCAATCATAATAATCCTCATCTCTTTTTGTAAGAGTACGTAGCCAGTGTTTTGCCGCGAGGACTAGGCCTACGCAGCATACAAACCCATAGATAGCAAAAAAACCGAACCATTCATCCCATCCAAAATGGCCATGTTTATGAACAAAAACATCTCCTAAAAAAAGAAGAGCGCATAAAACATATAAAATTATCCGGACTTTTTTTGCATTTTCAGGGTTATCAAATATTGTCAATTCTTTTTTCATTTTAGTTTCCTCCTCCTGGAGCAGACAAAATTAGATTAGCCAGCTCAATCAAAGTTGAAGAATTAAAGAATAGAAGTAAAGTCCCTATTGCAGTAAGCGTAAGAGGAACTACCATAGCTATAGGAGCTTCATGCTTTTCCGGACTTTCACCTTCTGGCAGTTCTTTAAAAAATGCCGCATAAATGATTGGAAGAAAATAACAAGCGTTAAGAATAGAGCTGACAATCAATACAATGAGCAACGAGATGTGTTTAGATTCTATGGAACCTAAAGCAAGGTACCATTTTGAGACAAAGCCGGCAAATAGAGGCATACCAATCATGTTCATTGCGCCGATAGAGAAAGCAGCCATAGTCCAGGGCATTTTTCTGGCGATTCCGTTCAACTCGCTGATTTTTGTTTTATGAGCTGCTACATAAATAGCTCCGGCACAAAAGAATAGTGTGATTTTTGAAAATGCATGATTGGTTATGTGAATCATCCCTCCGGTCATGCCACTGACTGACAGCATAGCCATTCCTAAAACTATATAAGAGAGCTGGCTTATTGTGGAATACGCTAGTCTTGCTTTCAGATTATCTTTAGTGAGGGCAATAACAGAAGATATTATTATTGTGAATGAAGCAATATAAGCGGTTGTTATTCCGACATTAAGGGCCTGGAGGGTCTCCGGTCCAAAGATGAAGTAGATCATTCGTACAATTGAGAAGACTCCGACTTTTACAACGGCAACGGCGTGTAAAAGTGCGCTTACAGGTGTTGGAGCGACCATTGCGGAAGGAAGCCAATTGTGAAAAGGCATGACAGCAGCCTTGGCAAAGCCAAAAATAAAGAGGAAAAAAACTATCGTAAGTACGGTTTTCTCCTGACTTACGATCTCTCCCGGGAATATTCCACCTGCTTTGAAATTGAGAGTACCAGCAAAAACGAAAGTTAAAATAACAGCTGGCAATAAAAACACCTTGGAAGTTCCGATTAAATACCAGAGATACTTGCCGCCTCCTTCGTAAGCTTCAGGCGTTTCCTTGTGCGCGACCAGGGGATAGGTAACCAATGTAATAATTTCATAGAACAAAAATAATGTGAATAAATTAGCCGCAAAAGCGGCTCCTATGGTAGCTGAAAGTGTGATCGCGAAACAGCAGTAAAACCTTGTTTGCGCGTGCTCCTTGAGAGTGCGCATATAGCCTATAGAATAAAAAGATGTAAGGACCCAAAGAAAAGAAGCCGTCAACGCAAACATCAGTCCGAGGGCGTCAACTCTGAATTCGATTGATAAGCCGGGCAAGATCGTGACGAGTAAAAGCTCAATTTTTTTCCCGGCAAAAATAGCGGGAGCCATGGAAAGAATGATTAAAAATTTTATTGTGGCTGCCCCAATAGAACAAGATTCCCTTCTATTAGGGTTATCTTTAGTTATGACGATTAGAATGGCCGCAACCAGAGACACAGTAACCGCCAGCAAAGGTTTTATAGAAGTAATAGTTTCCATTTTTATTTTTCTTTTTGTTTAGCCATAAAGGTACTAAGGCAGAAAGATAAATGATTTTGTGTTTTGGTGGTAGAGCTTGTCTATTTTTTCTCCTTTTTACTCATTTCCATGCTCTGCGTGGAAATAAGAAAAATCCAGTCTATCCTGTCGAAAAATTAGAGTTTCAATAAATTAATTTCATCCACATTGGCTGTGGGTTTATTTCTAAAAATTGCGATAACAATTGCCAAACCCACTGCAGCTTCTGCTGCCGCCACAGTCATCACCATGAAGGTAAAAATATGGCCATCCAGGTTATTCAGAAATTTGGAAAAGGCAACAAAAGTCAAATTTACGGCGTTAAGCATTAGCTCAATGGACATAAAAATCATAATGACATTCCGACGGAGCATTACACCTGCCACTCCGAGAGAGAATAGAATAGCGCTTACTAATAAGTAATGAGTTAAGGGAACCATGTTTTCAATTAACAATTAGTATTTATCAATTAACAATTTTCAAAGAGAAGCTTAAAGCATCCCGATGACGGATTACTAATGACCAATGACTAAATTTAATCAATTTTAGTCTTTGCAAGCATTACTGCCCCGATAATAGCAACCAGGAGTAAAATAGAAGCTATTTCAAAAGGGAGTAGATAATCTGTAAACAAAATTTTTCCAACCAGGGCAGTGGTGCCGAAATCTTCTCCGATCTGCGTTCCTTGATTCAGTCCACTGGCTTTTAATGTACTGAATAGTTTTATGAAGGCACCGACTGCCAATAAAAATCCTAAAAAGCTCAATAAAACATTTTTGTCTCTTGATTTCCAAATAGGTTCATTCCCGCGCAGGTTCAGCAACATAATGATAAACATGAACAGCACCATAATAGCGCCTGCATAAACCAGAATCTGAATGGCCGCGATAAAATGTGCGTTCAGTAAAACGAAAAGTCCTGCCAGACAGAACATGACCAGGATCATGTTTAAGACAGCGGCAACCGGGTTCCAGCTTATAATCATTAAAAAGGCCGCTAGTACAGCCACGCCGCCAAATATAAAAAAAATTAATAATTCCATTTGCCGTAAATCTCTTTTATGTAATTGAGTCGTTTTTGTAATTTATTTTTTGATATAAGTAACTGGTCTTTTTTATAAAACATCTTGTTTCTATCCAGGTCAGCTATTTCACATTCATCGCTCATCACAATGGCTTCTTTCGGGCAGACTTCCTCACAGAACCCGCAGAAAATGCAGCGAGCCATGTTAATACTGAAAGATTTCGGATACCTTTCCTTTTCCAGTTCTGTTTCATCAGGTTGAATTTCTATACATTTAGCCGGACAAACAATTTCGCATAATCCACAAGCCACGCACCGTTCTGTACCATTTTCATCAACCACTAGAACAGGACGGCCCCTGTAAGCGGGAGGAAATTCTACTTTTTCATCCGGATAATAGAGCGTGAATATTTTTCTTTTTTTATCTTTATTTAATAGTGCTGGAATAAAACCAATCAAATTTCTGAAGAAATGATTGGAAGTTACAGATATTCCCCGGAAGATTTCCGGCAGATAAATCCTTTCCCACCAGGTCATTGTGATGTTACGATTTACTATCATAATAAGTTACTGCAAAATTAAAATTACAATTCCCGTTACTAAAATATTTGCCAGAGACAATGGTAAAAGAATTTTCCAGCCTAATTTCATGATCTGATCATACCTAAATCTCGGCAATGTCCAGCGAATTGTCATCTGAAACCATATGAAAAAGATTACCTTGACCCAGAAGACAGATATATGGATCAACATAAGAATATATTAGCCAATGTTTCATTTAAAAATGAGAGCATGGATAAGATCAATGCGGAGGAAATAAAAGGGATATGCCATGCGCCAAAGAAGAGGGTCGTTACCATCGCGGAAATAGTAACAATTTCCAGAAACTCTGCCATATAAAACATCCCGAATTTCAATCCGCTGTATTCCAGAAAATATCCGGCAATGATTTCAGATTCGCCTTCCGCAACATCAAATGGCGCCCGTTTATTTTCTGCAATAGCGCAGGCTAAAAACATAAAAAATCCAAGTGGCTGCAAAAAAATTCCCCAGCGAAAAAAACTTTCCTGAGCAGCGCCAATTTGAGTTAGCTGTAAAGAACCGTAAACCATGAAGACACCTACCAAGGTAAAACCCATCGCGACTTCATATGAAATCATCTGAGCGCTCGCCCTTAGAGAGCCGAGCAAAGACCAGTTGTTGTTGGAAGACCAGCCGGCAATAACAGTGCCGTACGTTGCAAGAGAAGATATTGCAAAAATAAAGATGAGCCCCACATCAAGGTCTGCAATGACGAGCTTGATATGTTTTCCGCCAATAACGTATTCCCCTCCAAAAGGAATCACAGCGAAGGTAAGCAATGCTGGTACAACACATATAATCGGGCTCAGCGTATGCATTATCTTATTAGCGCCCTCCGGAATAAAATCTTCTTTCGCAAGCATCTTAATGGCATCCGCAATTGGATGAAACAGACCTATCATGGAAAAGCCAAGGATATCCGCTCTATTAGCTCCTATCCTGTCCTGCATTAGAGCGCTTTGTTTTCTCTCTACCCAGGTCAATAGTGGAGCAAAGACGCCCATATTGAGCCCAAAGATAAAAAGCACTTTAGCAGTAGTGATTAAAAAATCTTCCATAAAAATTTATCTGCCTAAATCTGCGAAAGTCTAAGTCCTAATTATTAATTTTTATTCCAGTTTCTCCCAGTTTTTCGTAACATATGTTTTTAAAACTCTTAACATTTTTTGAGATTTCATCCATGACCTTGTCCGGTTCTATAGTCTCAAAAGGTCTCCCCATTGCTTTAGCTACTCCGCTCAAAATTTCCAGATCCGGCTTAGCCTTGGCAGGGCAGGGGACAGCCCTGTTAGTTTTCTGTACGAAGCCGTTTATATTTGTAAATGTGCCTTCTTTTTCAGCAAAAGTTGCGGAGGGAAGCACCACATTAGCTATGGAGCTCAAGTCGGAGTTATGGGTGTCCTGCACTACCAGAAAATCGAGTTTGGACAGGGTTTGCAGGACATCCTGTTTGGTATTAGAATTGTCTATAATATCATTGCCGATAATATATAGCGCTTTTAAATTCCCTTTGATGATTTTTTTAACTGATGATGTGTCGTTTGTTTTCACACCGAATTCTCTCGCTCCTTGCGGGTTCGCAGCTTTTTCTTTTTTGATAAGAAGATCATCTGCTTCCCATGAAGGAACAATACACTCTATATCATTCTTAATATTAAAAACGTTTTTTATTAATTTGTTGAAAAGATAGCATTCCTCATTGGTAGCATGGGGTGAACCAATAGCACCAATTTCGTTATTTTTTATCTTTTGTATTCCCTTTGCTATTGTGTCAAACGCTTCATTCCATGAGACTTCTTCAAGTTTGTTTCCTTTTTTAACCAGCGGTACGGTTAACCGGTTGCTTGTTTCTATCTGTTTATGAGTAATCCGTCCATTATCACACATCCAGACTTTGTTGACATCCATATTCTTTCTTGGAAGAAGGCGATAAACTTTACCGCGGCGGTGACAGATTCGGATGCTGCAATTATTTGAACATCCCGGGCAGACTGCTTTTGTTTCTTCCAAAAACCATACCCTGACCTGAAACCGAAAGTCAGCATTTGTCAATGCTCCAACGGGACATATATCAACAGTATTAAGAGAGTACTTATTGTCCAGAGATATTCCGGGATAAGTATTTATAATTGATTTATCACCCCGGGAAAACACGGCTAACTCACCGGTTTTGCTCACTTCTCTACAAAATCTTACGCAGCGACGGCAGAGGATGCAACGCTCTTCATCAAAAACAACACGGGGTCCTATTTTAAACCTTTTTCGTCCAGGCCTTTTTTCTTCTCGAAACCGGCTATGTGTAATTCCATGCTCAAACGTGTATTGCTGGAGCTTGCATTCACCTGCCTGGTCGCAAATGGGGCAATCGAGAGGGTGGTTTATCAACTGAAATTCCATTACTCCTTTTCTGGCTTTTAAAACCTTTTCCGTATTAGTGCGCACTACCATTCCTTCAGTAACCGGAGTATTGCACGCAATGGTGAGTTTAGGTATTTTTTCCACTTCTACTAGGCACATTCTGCAACAGCCGTCAATAGAAAGATGAGGATGATAGCAGAAGTGCGGGATTCTCACTCCATTAGCAACTGCAGCCTGTAATATGGTTTTACCAGCTTCAGTTTTAACTTCTTTTCCGTTTATTGTAAAAGTCGGCATTATATTTCAAAACTTTCAGGGCAAGTACATTTACCCGATTTAATATGATCTTCGAATTCGCCTCTGAAATGTTTAATTAATCCCTGTATTGGCCATGCTGCCGCGTCTGAAAGAGCGCAAATTGTATTGGCTTCCATGTTTCCCGCGACATCTAGCAAAAGATCGATGTCTTCCTTTTTTCCGCGGCCATTTTCTATCCCCAGTAATATCTGGTGTATCCAGGATGTTCCCTCTCTGCAGTTTGTGCATTGCCCGCAACTTTCATGACGGTAAAAATGAGACAGGACAATTCCTACTCTGACCATGCATGAAGTGTTATCCATTACAATAACAGCCCCTGTTCCAAGAGAACTGCCCGCCTGCATTAAGGAGTCGTGGTCCATTTTTACGTCTACCATGCCGGCGGGTAAAACTTTTGTTGAAGAACCTCCCGGTATAACGGCCTTTAACTTATTATCGTTACGAATTCCACCGGCTATTTTAAATATTAAATCTTTAAGGTTGTAACCCATTGGGAGCTCATAAGTACCCGGTTTTTTTATATGGCCGCTAATACCGAAAATTGTATTGCCAGCGCTTTTCTCGGTTCCTATTTTTTTAAACCAGTCTGCGCCGTTATTTATGATATGAGGGACATGACAAAAGGTCTCAACGTTATTGATAGTTGTGGGGTTTCCCCAAAGTCCATAACCGGCAGGGAAAGGAGGTTTTTTTCTTGGCTGTCCTTTTTTCCCTTCTACCGATTCCATCAAGCCGGTTTCCTCGCCGCAGATATAAGCTCCAGCTCCACGATGGACATAGATGTCGCAATTAAAACCAGAGTCAAAAATATTTTTCCCCAGATAATTTTCTTTGTAGGCCTCGTCAACTGCTTTTTGTAATATTTCAGCCTGCATGGTGTATTCGCCGCGAATATATATATAACAAGCCTTAATTCCCATAGCATAAGATCCAATAATAAGGCCTTCTATCAACTGATGCGGCTCGTTCTCAATAATTTGTCTGTCTTTAAAAGTTCCCGGTTCAGATTCGTCGCAATTACAGCCTATATATTTCGGTTTCTCATTTCCTTTAGGCATAAATGTCCATTTTAAGCCTGTTGGAAAGCCAGCTCCTCCTCTACCCCGGAGTCCCGATTTTTTGATTTCTTCGGTGACTTCTTCAGGTTTCATTTTTTTGAGAGCTTTTTTAGATGCCTTGTATCCACCATTTTTTAAATAGACTTTTAAGGTTTTAGAGCCACGCGTCTTAAAGTTTTTTGTTAAATAAAGTTCCATAACTTAGTCGTTGGTTATTAGTAGTTAGTTTTTAGCTGTCACTTATAATCATCAATATCCATTAACTAAAACCTGTTCACTTAAAATTACTTCAAGCTTTCCAAGATAGTATCAATTTTTTGTTTCGTTAAATTTTCATGAAACTCATCATTCACTTGCATCATAGGAGCTGTTCCACAACTTCCAAGGCACTCTACGGTAGATAATGTAAATTTATTATCCTTAGTTGTTTCTCCTGTTTTAATTCCCAGTTTGTCTTGCAGATGGTTCAGCATATGTCTGCTATTCAGAAGAGAACATGAAAGGTTAGTGCAAACCTGTAGGTGATACCTTCCCACAGGATTCATGTTAAACATGGTATAAAAAGAGACCACTTCCATTACTTCAATCGGTTTGATTTCTATAATTGATGCGATTTCTTCCATTGTTTCTTTGGAAATCCAACCCTGTTCTTTTTGGGCGATATGAAGAGCCGGGAGAAGAGCAGCCTTCTTCTCAGGGAATTTTGATATCTCTTTAGAAATTTCTTTTTTAGCGTTCTCTGAAAGCATTTTAATAGTTGTTAGTTTTTTTAGTCATTTGTTTCCTATGCACTGTATTTTGTCATCTCATCACTGCTTTTTACTCACTCCGCTCCTAGCGCGATTGCCCTGTTTCCGCAAGCTCAGGGCAAGCTTTCACGAGGGGATTTCATGGCGAATTGTTCATTGATAAATGATAATTGTTAATTGTCTTCAGTCCTCTGCCATCCGTCCCATGGTTCTTACCTGTCACATTCTCCACCGATCAGGTTAATTTGATCAAAAGTAGGGATAATATCAGCCAGTAATGATCCAATGCACAACCTCGGCATTGCCTGGGTTATTGCAAAACAGGGTGGTCGGACACGGCACTTTACAGGTTTGCCGCTACCGTTACTTACCAGGTAAAACCCTACTTCTCCGTTACCTCCTTCTACAGGGAAATAGACTTCTCCTTTGGGAGGTTTTATCCCTTCAGTCACTACAATGAAGTGATCAATCAGCGCTTCCATTTTTGTATAAACATGGTCTTTTGCAGGCAACCGGACTATCGGATCATCTATATTTACAGGCCCTTTCGGCATTTTGTCCAAGCATTGTTCCACTATTCTCATGCTCTGGTTGAGTTCTTCCATCCTCACAAGATAACGATCAAAATTATCCCCTGTGCTTCCAGTAGGGATTTCAAAATCAATTTGGTCGTAAATTAGGTAGGGGTGTGCCTTTCGAACATCATATTCCACACCGCATGCTCTTAAGCAGGGACCGGTAAAACCATAAGCAATAGCTTCGTCGGATGTGATGCCTCCGACATCTCTCATTCTGTCAAGAAAAATTCTATTTTTTGTCAGCAGTTTATCAACATCGTTATAAAGGTCGCGACATTTAATAAACGCGGATTTAACATCTTCTTTGAAATTAGGGGGCAAATCATTTTTTACCCCGCCGATTCTGATATAGTTTGAGGTCAACCTTGCGCCGCAGACTTTTTCCAGTAAATCCCATAGTAATTCACGTGCCTCAACAAAATAAAGGAATGCTGAGAATCCGCCTAATTCAAGAGCTCCGGCGCCTATATTGGTGTAATGGTCTGTCATACGCGCGAGCTCTGAAGTAATGACTCGAATATATTTGCATCGATCGGGTATTTTGACGTCCAGCATTTTTTCTACTGCGAGAGCGTAGCCCACGTTATTTAAAATAGCTGAATTGTAATTCAGCCGATCGGTATAGGGAAAAGCCTGGCTCCAGGTTCCGTTTTCACACTGCTTCTCAAAACCGCGATGCAGATACCCGATTTCTACATCCATGTTTACAATAGTTTCACCGTCTAATGTAACAAGAAACTCCACTGTGCCGTGAGTGGCTGGATGAGACGGTCCCATATTTAGAACCATGTGTTCGGAATGCAGGTTTTCTGTTAAATCAGTCATATAAAGAATTAATTAGTGACATCAGTGTAATCTGTGGTTTCGTTTAGTTCTTCGGTCCTATCAAAGGTTGTCTTTTTGTAATCGGATAATCTTTTCTCAAAGGATATCCCTCAAATTCTTCATATAATAAAATTCGCCTTAAATCAGGATGATTATTAAACTTAATTCCATACATGTCATATGCTTCCCGCTCGAACCAGTTAGCGCCAATCCATAAAGGAACAATAGAATCAATAGTACAATCTTTTTCTGAAACAGGGGCTTTTACTCTGATACGGTGATTATGATTAAGGGAATAAAAATGATAGACCACTTCAAATCTTTCGTTATGGCCCTTCTGGTTAAGGTAGTCAACTACCGTCAAATCCATCATAAAATTAAAATCAAGATCGTTTTCTTCTTTTAAAAAACGGCATACGTCTAACACAGAGTATTTTTTTATGATAATAGTGTCATCCCCGCGAAAAGAGTGGGAATCTATGATAGCAGCACCAAATTTTTTTTTCAGCTTTTCAATATTAGAAGACATAATTGCTAATTACAAGGTTAGCTTCGCCCCGCTAAGCGTGGCTTCGCAGATTCGCCCAAAGGAGAGTTTCTGCGAAGACTTGAATTCAGATTGCAAATTGTGAATTGCCTACTGCCAACTGTCAACTGCCTTTCTCCATTTTTTAGACTCCAGTTTTAGAAACCGGGGAAGGTCCTTTTGGGTAATCGGAAAATTTTTCGCCTTGAACTTTTTTCTGTAATTTAATCAGCCCGTCCAAAACCATTTCCGGGCGGGGAGGGCAACCGGGTATATAAATATCTACCGGAATAATCGTATCAATTCCCTGTACAGTGGCGTAGTTGTCATAAAACCCTCCGGATACAGTGCACACTCCATACGCCATGACCCATTTCGGTTCTGTCATTTGATTATAAACTTTTACCAAAATAGGGGCCTGCTTATGGCTTATAGTGCCAACGACCATCATCAAATCAGCCTGCCTGGGAGAAAACCTCGGTAATGCGGCGCCAAACCGGTCTATGTCGTAACGAGGCCCTGCAACCGACATAAATTCCATTCCACAGCAGGCAGTAATAAAGGGGTATAAAAAAAATGAATATTTTCTTCCCCAGTTAACTACATCATTAAGCGATGTCAGGATAATATTGTCTCCTAAACTCTTTTCTATTCCCATTTCAAAGCTCCTTTTTTCCAGACATATACAAGACCTATGCCTAAGACAACGATAAACAACAGCATTTCAACAAACCCGAACCACCCCAGTTTTTTAAAAAGAATAGCCCACGGGTAGAGAAATACTGCTTCAATATCAAAGAGGATAAACAATACTGCTGTAAGATAAAATTTTACAGAAAAGCGCTGGCGGGGTGATACTATAGGTTTTTTCCCGCATTCGAAAGGTTCCATTTTGTCGGGAAAAGATTTCTTTGGCCCTAATAAAGAGGTTAATGTAAGCATTCCTACCGCAGTACCTGTGGCCAGGACGAGCAGAATTAAAACGCCTAAGTATTGATTAAGCATGGATTAGAGGCTAAGAATTAAAAGGATTTGCATGATACGATAATACTGTTTTTGTTGTCAAGGAGTTATTGTCGCAAATAATAGAGGGAAAAGACAGGAACATTAGCAATTATCGATGAGCGGGGTGTGTAATGCTAACCGCTGATATATGACTGCTGATAGCCGAACCTCAATCTACTCAAAAAAGGACTTGCCCCCTTTAAAGGTAGTTATTTTGAAAAAAAGAGTTTTTTTGATTATTTATTTTCTTTGACGGCAGGCAGAAATGAGTATAATGGATGAATAGTTTTTTTTGAATATTTATATGAGTGAGAAATTTAAAATATACTTTTTCCCTATTGAAGAGCCACGCATGGACTGTGTCTGTGAAGCAGTCCAAAAAGGACTTAAGTTTTTAGATGGTTTATACAATAAATATAAAGATGTGAAGGATGTAAGTTTGTATGTCTGGTCAAAACAAGATATTCCATATTATTTCAAAGAATCATTTACTCCGGAAGCGATTAAAATATTAACGGATGGAAAGACGTTAGTTGGAGTCAATCTAAAAATAAAACTCGAATCACATGAAACATTCAGCACATCTTCTAACGTTGAAACAATCTTGACCGCGCACCCTAATAAAAAAATGTTTGATGACATATCTGCATCTATTGCTAAGGGTACCGTTAAAACTGTTGTAATCATTAATGATGAAAAGAAATCAGAACCATGGTTAACAACCTGGGCTCCGAACCTGGAAAAGATTGAATGAATTTTTGCTGAATGGCTTCCTCCATCATTTTCTCTTAATCCCAATTTCGAAAATATGATTTTAGCTTTTTCTCATTTTCCCGATGCATTGTGAGAATTTGCTTTATTTAGAAAATTTTCTACTCTCGACAAACGGTTCACATATTATTTTTTATATTCATATAAATCAAATTATTAAAATATTTTCTTTAAGTATTAATTTAAGTATATCATTTAAGTTTTATGGAATCTTATCTATTAAAAAACATAAACCTGCCTGATTTAAAGCTACTTAAAACAGCTCTTGATTTTGGGGCTTATAATGGTTTTTTGAAATGCCTGGATAGCTATAGCCCAAAAGATGTTGTTGAAGAAATTGAGGCGTCGGGGCTTAGGGGGAGGGGAGGAGGATGGTATTCCACAGGTCAGAAGTGGAATTCTCTTAAAAGAGTAAAAAATAAACCTGCTTATTTCTGTTGTAACTGCTCAGAAGGGGAACCGGGTTCTTTTAAAGATCGCTTGATAATAGAAAAAAATCCTCACCTATTGCTCGAGGGAGTTGCTATTGCCTCATATGCACTGGGTGTTAATACTGCCTATATTTGTGTGAGAGGAGAATTTACCGAAGCGACTGAAATTCTAAAAAAATCCCTTACAGATGCTAAAGCAAAGAAGTTGCTTGGAAAAAATATTCATAATACAGGCTATGATTTAAAGATTATTATTTTTAGAACGGGTGGAAATTACATTTGCGGTGAAGAGACCGCGCTTCTTAATTCCTTGGAAGGTTGGCCCGCAACACCAAGAGAAAAGCCGCCCTATCCGGCTGAAGCAGGGTTATATGGATGTCCCACCATAATTAACAATGTGGAGACTGTTTCAAATATCCCTTACATTATTAATAATGGGGTGGATTGGTTTAGCGCTATAGGTTGCAGGGAATGCCCGGGGAATATGCTTTTTTCAATCAGTGGTCACGTAAAAAAGCCGGGTGTGTATGAAATACCTATAGGAAGCTTTACGTTGCGGGAAATTATCGACCAGTTTGCGGGCGGCCCTAATAACGGACATTCAATAAAAGCAGTAATCCCGGGAGGTGGGTCTTCCGGCTTTTTATCGCAAAAGGAATTGGATATTACAATGAATCCTGATTCGCTAAAAAAGATTGGTTCATCCTTCGGGACAGGATCCATTATTGTTATGGGGGATCAAGCGGATATAGTAAAAATGACCCGTAAACTTGCCAAGTTTTTTAGGGATGAAAGTTGTAAAAATGAATGTGAGATTTGTAAAAAAGGAAGCATAGAGCTTACTTACCATCTTCTCCAAATTGAAAAAGGAGAGGGGAAAAGTGAAAATTTAAGTAAAATCCATAAAACTATTGAATCCATGAAAGATGGAGGAATTTGTGCTATGCCACAAACAGCATCATCTGTTATTAAAAGCGCTTTACAAAGATTTCCTCATGAATTTAATAATAAAATAGCTAATAAGGTAAGCTAAATTATGTCTAAAATTAATACGGTTCAAAAAGAAAAAATCCATAAAATTTTAAAGTATTATCCAGATAATCAATCGGCTTTGCTTCCTATCCTGTTTTACCTTCAGGATGAAAACCGTTATCTTGATGATATGGTGTTATGGGAACTTTGTGAAATCCTTGATATGAACTTCCAATTTATAAAAGATGTAGCGGAATATTATGTAATGCTTAGAACTCAGCCGGTTGGAGAAAAGCTCATCCGTGTATGTACCAATGTGGCATGTACCCTATGCGGTAGTGAAGAGCTGGTTGAATATATGGAGGAAAAACTCAGAATTAAAGTGGGAGAGACATCAAAAGACGGCAAATATTCTCTTTTTACGGCACATTGTCTAGCCTGCTGTAACAACGGTCCCGCTATACAGGTCAATGATAAATATTACAAGCATATCTCCAGAAAAGATATAGATCGACTATTGGAAACCACCGATGCAAAATAGCCCTGTAAACTATCCATCGGTAGAAAATTGGGTTAAACCTTATCTATTACCGATTATACAATCACTAATCAAGGCGTATTTCCGGCTCTTTCATAGCCCTTTGGCCTTAAGCAAGAGCGTCCAATGCTGTGTTAAAGGTCGGGCTGGGGCGCATGGCCTTTAATGTCTTTTCACCATCCGGGTGATAATAGCCGCCCATATCAACAGACGATCCCTGGGGCGCGTTCAGTTCATCAACAATCTTTGCCTCGTTGTCTCCAAGCTCTTTTGCCAGTTTTGAAAAACGCGCCTGAAGCTCCGTGTCCTCGGTCTGTCTGGCCAATGCTTGCGCCCAGTATAAAGTGAGGTAAAAATGGCTTCCACGATTATCCAATTCATTAACCTTACGGGAAGGAGACTTGTTGCTTTCTAGAAAGTTACAATTTGCTTCGCCAAGGGTACTTGAAAATATTTTCGCTTTTTTATTACCGGTGGTATTGCCCAGGTGTTCCAATGATTCAGCAAGGGCTAGAAATTCTCCAAGGGAATCCCATCTTAAATGCCCTTCCTCTTGAAATTGCTGCACATGTTTAGGTGCCGATCCACCTGCACCCGTCTCAAAAAGTCCGCCGCCATTCATTAAAGGCACGATTGATAACATTTTAGCACTAGTATTTAGTTCAAGAATAGGGAAAAGGTCCGTGTTATAGTCACGCAATACATTTCCAGTAACAGAAATAGTGTCTTTACCTTCTCTCATTCTCTCAACTGATAACTTGGCTGCTTGCGCAACGGACATGATCTGGATATCGAGGCCACTGGTATCATGATTTGGCAAATATTTATTTACTTTCTTAATGAGTTGCGCATCATGTGGTCTAGTTTTGTCTAACCAGAAAACAGCCGGCGCCCCGGTTGCTCTGGCCCTGGTAACGGCCAGTTTTACCCAATCTTGTATGGGTGCATCTTTTACCTGACATGCCCGCCAAATATCCCCCTCTTGCACGCAATGTTCGTGAATTACGTTCCCGGAAGAGTCAATAATGCGAATCTTTCCGCTTCCAGGAGATTCAAAGGTCTTGTCGTGAGATCCGTATTCTTCCGCTTTTTTTGCCATGAGACCCACGTTTGGAACCGTCCCCATGGTCGAAGGATCAAGAGCGCCATGTTTTTTACAATTATCTATAGTTTCCTGGTAAAGATTCGCGTAACTGTGGTCAGGAATTACTGCCTTTGTATCTTTAGGCTTGCCGTTAGGCCCCCACATTTTTCCTCCATCACGAATCATGGGAGGCATGGATGCGTCGATAATGATATCACTCGGTACATGCAGGTTTGTGATTCCTTTGTCCGAGTTCACCATGGCCGTTTCAGGCCGGTTCTTATAAACCTCCTGGATGTCCGCTTCTATTTCCGTTCTTTTATCTTCTGGAAGACTCTGTATCTTCGCATAAAGGTCGCCCAGACCATTATTAAAATTAACGCCAAGCTCTTTAATGACAGAAGCATGTTTTTCAATCACGTCTTTATAAAACACCTTAACGCAATGGCCGAAAATGATAGGGTCGGAGACCTTCATCATGGTTGCTTTCATGTGCAAAGAAAACAACACACCATTTTCTTTTGCATCTTTCATTTGGAATTCAAGGAAAGTTGTCAAAGCAGTTTTGCTCATGAAGGTCGCGTCAATAACTTCGTCCGCTTCAAGAGGTAATTTTTCTTTTAGGACTGTAATCTTTTGGAAATGGCCAACAAACTCGATCCTGGCATCCGTTGCTTTGGCTATGGTCGTGGATTTCTCATTGGAGAAAAAATCTCCACTGCTCATGGATGCAACATGTGTTTCAGAATCCGGACTCCACCCGGCCATTTTATGCGGATTCTTTTTAGCATATTCTTTTACCGCAACTGCGGCCCTGCGATCAGAATTTCCTTCTCTTAAAACAGGATTTACTGCGCTTCCCAGAACTTTTGCGTACCTGGTTTTAATCTCCTTCTCCGCGTCGTTTTTCGGATCTTCCGGATAGTCCGGAACCTTAAAGCCATGGTCCTGTAATTCCTTTATGGCGGCTTTTAACTGAGGGATGGAAGCGCTGATATTCGGAAGTTTGATAATATTGGCCTCCGGTGTCTTTGCAAGTTCGCCTAATGCGGTCAGCTCATCAGGTATTTTTTGATCCGCAGTCAGGTTGTCTGGAAAGTTCGCGATAATTCTTCCCGCAAGAGAGATATCTCTTGTTTCAACAGCAATGCCGGATGGTACAGTGAATGCGTTGATTATAGGGAGCAAAGAGCAAGTCGCCAACGCGGGTGCTTCATCGGTTTTTGTATAAATAATTTTTGATGTTTCTTTTGCCATGTTTTTTACCTCCTCTAAAAATTTAGTTTATTTTGGAATTTGTTCTTTAAAAAGAGATCAAATAACTTTCTTAATGAGCAAAAAAGACTTCAATAAAAAGTTATTTTCATGATTGATTTTAGATTGATGTTCTTTAAAGTACAATACAAATTATTAATTCAGTGAAGAGTGTTGCTGACTTAACTTAACTTCAATTAGAAATTTAAAAGAGTCTCTAATTAAAAATAAATGAATAATTTAAATTTTCCTAACAAGAAAATCAAGTTTCTTTTATAGTTAACTCAACAGCAAACCTGCCCCCTTTATACTTTCCATAATTAATTATATTATACTTACGAGATGTGGCCACAGAATCTCTTGCTATTTAGTAAGCGTTAAGCTGTTAGTTATAAGTTTTCAGCAAAAACATGATAATCGATGTTGTAATTTTTTTGGTTATTATCTGCTGTAACGTGACGTATAGGAATTTCAATGTTTATTTAGATTCCAATCAGGTTGGGAATGACAGGGATGGAAGAGTCATTTCCGCAAAAGCTGGAATATAGCTTTATTATTTTTATAGTGCTGAATTTTGGTACTAATTATTTCTTTTACAAACTGAAATTCTACTGCTGAAAGCCGATGGCTAAACTTGTATGCTATTTTTTACCAAAAACTCTACCAAATATAGTATCCACATGTTTTAAATGGTATTTTACATTAAAAGCACTGTTTATATCTTTCGTGGTCAGATATTTCTTTATATCTTTATCTTTCGTTAACAAATTTTTAAAGTTTTTACCATTCTTTTTTGCGCGCATAGCATTTTTTTGGACAATATTATATGCAAGCTCTCTTGAAATGCCCCGTTTCGCCAGTTCCAGAAGAATTCTTTGAGAAAAAATCAGTCCCTGAGTTTTATCGAGATTCTTTTTCATGTTTTCAGGATAAACAACAAGATTTTTAATAAGGGTACGCACTTTATTAAGCATATAATTTAACAGAATAGTAGAATCCGGAAGGATGACGCGTTCTACCGATGAATGGCTTATATCTCTTTCATGCCACAAAGCGATATTTTCATGAGCTGCTAATGAGTTAGAGCGGATGATTCTTGTCAGACCGCATATTTGTTCCGCAGTGACAGGGTTTTTTTTATGCGGCATGGCAGAGGACCCTTTTTGTCCAGCAGCAAATTGTTCTTCTGCTTCCATGACTTCTGTTCTTTGAAGATGCCTGATTTCTAAAGCGAATTTTTCAAGCGACCCTGCGATAACAGCTAAGGTAGATAAATATTCCGCATGCCTGTCCCTCTGAATAATCTGGCTTGAAACAGGAGCCGGGGTTAAACCTGATTTTTTGCAGACATATTCTTCAACTGAAGGATCTATATTCGCGTAAGTTCCAACTGCTCCGGAGATTTTTCCATAACTGATGACATCTTTAGCCCGTTTCATCCTGATGATGTTTCTTTTGACTTCTTCATACCAGAGCGCCATTTTAAGGCCAAAGGTTACGGGTTCCGCATGAACTCCGTGAGAACGGCCAATCATAATCGTATTTTTATGTTTAAGGGCCTTTTCCTTTATTGCTTTGGCTAAATGGTTTAAGTCGTTCAACAAAATATCGGAGGCTTCTTTTAATTGAATGGCAAGGCCGGTATCAAGGATGTCAGATGAGGTTAAACCGAGGTGGATATAGCGGGAATCCTCTCCCACATATTCAGCAACATTTGTTAAAAAAGCTATTATGTCGTGTCTGGTCTTTTCCTCAATCAGGTTAATTCTATTTATATCAAAATCTGCTTTTTTTTTAATATTATTAACGGCTGACTTAGGGATTTCTCCTAATTTCTCCAAAGCCACACAGGCAAGGACTTCTACAAAAAGCCATTTTTTAAGTTTATTTTCCTGGCTCCAGATTTTGGCCATTTCCGGCCGTGAATATCTTTCTATCATATTAAACGCTTGGTAAGAGTCATAAACCTTCATACTAAATGCTTTAAACAGAAAAAGCAATTAACAAATAAAGATAGGTACTGAGAAAATCCTGTAATAAACATCATTTTTATTGTCATTTCGAATTGATCGGGAATCCAGATTTCCACTTACATAGGCATGACATTGTAAAATCTCCAAAACAATTTTATTGTCCATTTCAGTATGTTAAACTACTGCTATGTCATTTTCAGAAATAATTGGACAGGAGAGGCCGGTAAGGATATTACAATCTTCACTTAAGAAAGGGGATGTTTCACATGCTTACTTATTTTACGGGCCGGAAGGGATAGGGAAGCGGCTAACTGCATTGAACTTTGCAAAAGCTATGAATTGTTTATCTTTAGATGACAATTCCTGCGGAGAATGTATTCACTGCAAGAAGTTTGATAATGAAAATTTCCCTGATTTTTCGGTGGTTGAACCTGCGGATGGAAATATTAAGATTGAGGTTATCAGAGAACTGCAGAGAAAAATCAGTTATCGACCTTATGAAGGGAAATTTAAAGTTATCTTTATACATGGAGCAGAAGAAATGACTCTCGGAGCCGCTAATTCTTTTCTTAAAACTTTAGAAGAACCACCAGGCGCCACGGTTTTTATTTTGGTATGCCACAATTTTAATTTACTGTTACCCACTATTATATCCCGGTGTCAGAAAATTCAATTCAACCTTATACCTGTGAAAACTATAAAAAATATTCTTATAAAGGAAAAACAAATAACGCCGGAAGATGCTCACTTGATGGCATCCTATTCACAAGGACGATTGGGAAAGGCTTTAGAGATGGGTGTCAGGGATATAATGAAAATGAGAAACGAAATCCTAAATTTAATGCAGAGTGTCTCTTTTGATGAAATGGATTTGATATTTAAAAAAAATAAAGCATGGAGTAGTGACAAGGAAAATTTAGAAATCATATTGGCATCTATTTTAAACATTGTGCGTGATATGGTTGTTTTGAAAGGTACAAAAAACGAAAAACTCATTGCGAATCTGGATGTAAAAGATAAATTAATTTCTTTAATTAGAGTTTCTAATATCAATCAGTTAATTTTTTTGTTTTATTCTATTGAGGAAACAATCCGTCATTTTAAAAGAAACATTAATGCGCAGCTTTTGTTAGACACGTTGATGATTAAAATGTGCTCTGTTTTTGAGAAATAAATGGAGCTGCAATTAAAAACACTTGCCACAAAGACACCAAGGAACAAAAGATAAGAAATTTCTTAGTGTCTTTGTGACTTAGTGGCTAATTATTTCAAAGGGGATTAATGGAAAAGGATAAAAATGAAAAGTCTAAACATTGCGTTGGAATTAGTTTGAAAAACAATTCAAAAAGCTTTGATTATGACCCAAATTCCATAAAACTCCGAGTGGGAGATATGTGTATTGTAGAAACCAACTGGGGAGAAGATATCGGGATGGCTGTCATGTCTGAAAGAAGCACCTGCTGTAAAAAGAAAGGAAGACATTATAAGAAGGTATTACGAAAGGCCTCAAAAGAAGATTTAAGAAAAAGCGAATTTAATGATCAGCGCACAAAAGAGGCATACCAGTTCTGTTTGCAAAAAATTAAAGAACGAAAAATCCTCATGAAACTCTTTCAAGTAAATATGAACCTTGAAGCTACAAAAGCAAAATTTTATTTTTCGGCTGAAGGGCGGGTGGATTTTCGTGTGCTTATTAAAGATCTGACGCAGAAATTTAAAATGAAGATTGAGATGAGACAAATTGGAGTAAGAGATCAAGCCAAGCTTATGGGAGGTTGCGGGCCATGCGGACTGAAACTTTGCTGTTCAGGTTTTTTAAGGGATTTTGAACCTGTTTCGATTAGAATGGCAAAAAACCAGAACCTTGCGCTCAACCCGATGAAAATAACAGGTGCTTGCGGACGTCTCCTTTGCTGTCTTATCTATGAGAATGATAATTATAAAGAGTTAAAAAAGAATCTCCCTAAAAATGGAATAATGGTTGAAACGCCTCAAGGAGAAGCAAAGGTAACTGGCACAGATATTATTCAGCAAAAAGTATTTGTGGAGTTGGAGGAAGGAAAAAGATCGTCTTTTCAAATTAATGAAATCGAGACGATTAAAAAAAATGTTAAAAACTTGAAACATGAAAACCAGCAGGGGAAAAATGATAAACCGACTTAAACTATGAAAATAATTAAGCAGAGATCGCGGGGGGCAGGGCTGTAACCAAAAAATGTTTTTGCCACAAAGACACCAAGGCATAAAAAACAAATTTTTCTTAGTGTCTTTGTGACTTAGTGGCTAATTATTTCAATCAAAGCATAAAAATATGCAAAATAAAAAATTCTACGTAACAACACCTATCTATTATGTAAATGATTTGCCTCATCTCGGCCATGCATACACCACTGTAGCGGCTGATATCATTTCCCGTTTTAAGCGCTTACAGGGCTATGATGTCTTCTTTCTGACCGGTACGGATGAACATGGTCAAAAAGTAGAACAGGCAGCTCAAAAAAGGAACGTAGCTCCCCAGGAACACTGCGATGAACTCCATCTCAGATTTAAAGAATTATGGAAGCGGCTGAATGTTTCTAATAATGATTTTATCCGCACAACTGAAGAACGCCATAAAGAAATTGTAAGGCAAGTTCTTCAGGTATTGTTCGATAAGGGAGAGATTTATAAAGATTCTTATGAAGGATGGTACTGTCTTCCAGATGAGAGATTTTGGACTGAGAAGGATCTGGTAAAAGGCAATTGTCCGGAATGCGGCAGAAAAGTGGATCGCATCAAAGAGTATAATTATTTCTTTAAGATGGGCAAGTACCAGAACTGGCTAAATGAATACATTAAATCCAATGAAATTGTAATTTTACCTTCTAATCGCAGAAATGAAGTGCTCGGGTTTCTAAACAAAGAGCTTGGCGACTTGTGCATTTCGCGCCCTAAAGAGCGTTTGAAATGGGGAATTCCGCTTCCATTTGATGAAGACTATGTGACTTATGTCTGGTTTGACGCCCTCATTAATTATATAACGGCTGCAGGTTATCACAAGGATGAAAAAAGTTTTAATCACTGGTGGCCTGCTGATTTTCATCTTGTGGGAAAGGATATTCTGACAACCCATTCGGTTTACTGGTTGACCATGTTAAAGGCTGTGGGAATCCCACTCCCTGAAAATATTTTTGCGCATGGGTGGTGGACAGTCAACGGACAGAAAATGTCTAAATCTTTGCTTAATGTTGTTGAGCCAAATAGATTAATCAATGAATACGGAGCAGACGCAGTACGTTATTTTTTAATGAGGGAAGTCCCTTTTGGTCTGGATGGTGATTTTTCCCATGAAGCACTGATAGGACGAATTAATACCGATTTGGCGAATAATCTCGGAAACCTATTGAATCGCACTCTAAATATGGTTCAGAGGTATTTTAATGGAACTATTCCTGAACCAGTCGGTGATAATGACATGGAGAGAGATCTCATTAATAAAGCTGCTCAAATAGTTCAGGAAGTTGAAAAACTGTTGGAATGTCTTGAATTCAGCAAAATACTGGTCTCTATCTGGGAATTTATAGACGCTACAAATAAATATATTGATTCTTCTGCGCCATGGAACCTGGCTAAGTCTGAGGAAATGAGAGGAAGGTTATCTACTGTTATGTATAATGCCCTCGAAGCTTTAAGGACCATCGCTATTCTTCTTTATCCATTTATGCCGGAGAAAGCCGATGAAATTCATAGACAAATCGGTATGACTGAAGATTCTTTATCCCAGGAAATGGATTCAGTGAAAAAATGGGGCGGTGTGAAAGCAGGTGTGTCAATTAACCGTAGTGAACAACTCTTTCCGAGGATTGATGATGACAGGAAAGAAGAATTGCTGAAAAAATTAAAGGGAGAAAGCATGGAAGAAAGTAAAAAAGAAACTCAAGAAAACAAAAAAGAAGATCATGGTTCTTCAGCCGATTTAAATATGATAAGTATTGATGAATTTGCAAAGTTGGATCTGAGGGTAGGGGAGATTAAAGAAGCGGAGAAGGTAGAAAAATCAAAAAGGCTGATAAAACTGAAAGTAAATATCGGCGTAGAAACTCGGCAGGTTGTGGCTGGTATTGCAACATGTTACAGCGCGGACGAACTGATCGGAAAAAAAATTATATTAGTTGCAAATCTAAAGCCGGCCCGACTTATGGGAATTGAGTCACAGGGAATGGTATTAGCGGCAACCTCAGGCGATAAAATTACCTTAGCAGGTTTTCAGGATGAGGTAACTCTTGGATCGAGGGTGAAGTGAAATGATTTACTTATTCAATGATATACTTGCCCGGGTTGACAGGGATACCATTGAGCATAACGGAACAATGCAAATGTGGTCCCATCGGCTTTGCCTGATTGCGATATTAATTATCCTCTCTTTCTTCTATCACCAACTTCCACAAGATTTTTTTTAGAATTGTGATCATATCTCGTGACGAAAGCATATCTGTGGTCAATAAGGGGTAGATTATTCTTGCGGTTTCCATCGAAGCTTTGGTTTGCGGGCTGCAAGAGTTTCATCAAGACGGGAAACTTTGGATTTTAAGGGAGTGTGGTGAAGGGATTCCGGATCTTCTTTAGCCCGTTTGGCTATATCTTTCATGGCTTCTATGAATTTGTCTAAAGTTTTTTTCGTTTCTGTTTCGGTCGGCTCAATCATTAAAGCGCCTTTTACTATTAATGGAAAATAAATTGTAGGGGGATGAAAACCGTAATCAATTAATGATTTGGCTATATCGAGGGTAGATACTCCATGTTGCAATTGATTTTTATCGGATAAAACACACTCGTGCATACTGGGACTTTCATAAGGTAAATGGAAATCCTCCTTCAGCCGGCTGCGTATGTAGTTTGCGTTTAAAACAGCAATCTCACTTACCTTTCTTATATTTTCTTTTCCTAATGTTTTAATATACGCATAGGCCCTGAGAAAAATGGAAAAATTCCCGTAAAATCCCTTTAATTTTCCGATAGATTGTGGATGATTATAATTCAGAAAGTACCAGTCGTCTTTTTTATCGATAATTGGTATAGGGAGAAAGGGTATAAGATTTTTCTTAACCCCGACCGGTCCTGAACCGGGACCACCGCCTCCGTGTGGGGTTGAGAATGTTTTATGAAGGTTAAAGTGCATAACATCAACGCCCATCTCCCCGATTTTGCTTATTCCCATCAGGGCATTCAAGTTTGCTCCGTCACAATAAACCAAGCCGCCTTTTTTATGCACAATTTCTGTAATTTCTAAAATATCTTTTTCAAAAAGACCGAGTGTATTTGGATTGGTAAGCATAAGCGCGGCAACATTTTCATCCATGGCGTTTTTGACAACTTCCGGATCCAAAAGTCCCTGACCATTTGACTTTAAAGAGACCACTTCATAGCCGGAAAGGATAGATGTAGCAGGGTTTGTTCCATGCGCGGAATCCGGCAGCAAAACTTTTTTTCTCGGGTTACCATTTTTTCTATGATAAGCCCGAACCATCATTATTCCTGCCAGTTCTCCTTGAGCTCCGGCAGCAGGCTGCAATGAAACCTTATCCATGCCGCTGATTTCGGCAAGATCTTGAGCCAGTTCATTCATTAATTGTAAATTACCCTGAGACAACTGCTCCGGCTGAAGAGGGTGAGAATTTGTAAATGCCGATATACGGGCGATATCCTCGTTAATTTTAGGATTGTATTTCATGGTACAGGATCCAAGAGGATAAAAACCGTGATCCACACTGAAATTCCATTGGGATAATCGGGTAAAGTGGCGAATAACCCCGACTTCGCTTACCTCAGGAAAGCCCTTGATCTCATCCCTTTTTTGGTTGGCAGGAATCAGGTCGTCAATGTTTTCTTCCGGTACATCCGATTTTGGCAAAGAGTAAGCCTCGTGGTTTTCAGTGCCAAGGTCGAAAATCAAAGGCTCATTAAAAACCAACCCACTTGCGCCATAAATGTTGTTTGCGTTTTTACTCATGTTAAAGAAAAAAATTATTAACCACGAAGATTACGAAGAGAACTAAGAAAAATCTAAAATATGAAATTTGTAACCTGCAATTGCATATTGAATTTAACCAAGGATTACTTTCCCATGATCGCGGCTGTTTTCAATAAATACCCTGTTATTATTGATACCTGAAATTATCGAACCTGCCACATGAACCCCTTTAATATTCGTTTCAAGGTTCTTAGGAATATGTTTTGGAGCCAACGTTTTAGGATTATATTTTAACCCGAATGCATCCATCAATTTACTGTCTGGTCTATAACCGGTCATGGCAAAGACAAAATCATTTTTTACCCTGCTCCTTTTTCCATTTATCCGGATTCCTATATATTCCCGCGATATTTCCTGGACGGTAGCATTAAAAATTGCTTTAACCAGTTTTTTTTCAATTCTTTTTTTAATATCCGGTAGAATCCAGTATTTGATTTTTTTGCCTAACGTTGCCTCACGATGAATCAGCGTTACTTTTGCGCCATGATGGCAGAGCTCAAGCGCCGCTTCTACAGCAGAATTATTTCCGCCGACAACAGCAACCTCTTTATTATAAAAAGGGTGAGCTTCTGTATAGTAGTGGGATACTTTGGAAAAGTCTTCGCCCTTTACCCCTATCATGTTTGGATTATCATAGTACCCGGTCGCTAATATGACTTTTCTGGCTTTATATTCTTTTTGTTTTCCGGAATAAGTTTTTGCATGAACCGATAAGTAATTGCTGTGCCTGCTTAATCCAATTGCTTCTTCATAGGTGTTGGTTTTGAGTTTAAAGAGTTTTACTATTTTTAGGTAGTAATTAAGAACTTCCTGTCGGTTTGGCCTGAATTTATCAGAAATAAAAGCGGTTTCTCCAATTTCCAGCAAATCAGGCGTAGAAAAAAAGGTCATATTTTTAGGAAAATTATAAATTGCGTTAACGACACACCCACGGTCTAAAACAACATAATCCAGTTTTTTTCGCGCTGCTTCAATAGCACAGGCCAGTCCTGCCGGCCCCGCTCCCACTATGATGACGTCTTTCATGATAACCCTTTCTGTTTATTTAACCGAAGAGAACCTTTTGTCAGTTCACAGGGATCAGGGACCGAGGGGTGGCTTTTTTTGATCTCCGAATCCTGACGCCTGAACCCTGATGTACTGGGTGCCTTGTGGTTGCGGCCCTGCCGCGCTGCGGTAAATTTATTCACAATGTTTTGCAATAATATCAGTCATTTTATCAATTTCTTCTTTTGTGTTATATTCAGTCACGCAAAACAGCATACAATTTTTTAAATCAGGATAATATTTTTCTAAATCAAGGCCGCCAATAATAGAATGTTTGAGCAACTGGCCGTTAATTTCTGCCGGAGATTTTTTTGTTTTAATCACAAACTCGTTAAATATTTTCCCGGAAAACTTTAATTGAATACCATTAATTTGCAAGAGTCTTTTTTTTGCATAACTTGCTTTTTGAATATTTTGTTCAGCGACCTCTTTCATGCCGTTCTTACCCATTGTTGATAAATAAACGGTTGCCATCAACGCGCAAAGTCCCTGGTTCGTGCAAATATTGGAAGTAGCCCTCTCCCTCCGAATATGCTGTTCTCGAGTCGCGAGTGTTAACACATAGCCCCGTCTTTCTTCTGAATCAACCGTTTCCCCCACCAACCTGCCGGGCATATTCCGTACAAACTTCTCTTGTGTTGCGAAAAGTCCTAATGACGGTCCACCAAAATTCATGGGAATGCCAAGGGGCTGTCCTTCACCTGTAACAATATCCGTGCCCAATTGCCCGGGAGGCTTTAATATACCTAAAGAAACAGGTTCTGCTATGCTTACAATTTGAAGGGCGTTTTTGTTGTGAGCAATTTCTGAAAATAATTCTATATTCTCAATAACACCAAAAAAATTTGGATTCTGAATCAATATCGCGGCACATTGATCATTTATTTCTTTTTTAATCCAGTTAAAATCGGTTAAACCCTCTTTTGTAACAGGCGCTGTTTTTATCTTTATATCAAGATGGGTCAGGTAAGTATCCAACACATTACGATAATCTGGATGAATAACATGAGAAACTATGAGCTCTTTTCTTTTTGTAATACGTGAAGCCATCAAAGCAGCTTCAGCCAGAGATGAGGCGCCGTCATACATAGAGGCGTTGGCAACATCCATTCCTGTTAACATGCAGATTAACGATTGAAATTCAAAAATAGCATGCAAAGTGCCCTGGCTTATTTCAGGCTGGTAGGGAGTGTAAGAGGTATAAAATTCCGATCTCGAAGCAATATGGCTGATAATACTCGGGATAAAATGTCTGTAACTTCCGGCCCCCAGAAAAGAACTATGCTGTTCAACTAGTTGATTTTTTGATGATATTTTCTTTAAATGGCGGGTTAGTTCCAATTCAGACATTGCAGAAGAAAGGTTCAGGTCTTCTCTCATTCGTAAAGGTTCAGGAATCGATTGAAAAAGTTTATCAATAGAATCCACTCCAATTTCATTTAGCATCTCTTCAATATCTGATTTTGTAGTTGGAATGAAGCGCATAGATTAATTCAGAAAAAGTACTCTTCTTTGTATGCCACACTCTTGAAAAAAATAGAACAACGGTGGGAAGTACTTAAACAAGGAAATCAAAATGCGGACAATTAAAAAAAAATTCCCTGAAAGTTATAATCTTAATATACCCTTTGAACTCTGCTGGCCACCAAGAAAAAAGCCATTAATCCCAGGTAACAACATTATTCAGGGTAAATACATAATCAATGAGGAATTCGTCAATTATTAGCAGCAATAAAAGAAATTTTCTCATTGCTCACCGTACTTCCAGGGAATTAACCGAATCTATCACAACTATATATGCTTGTCAATATATATTTTTGTTATTTAAATTCAATAGTTTACAATGGATTTCCAGTTTATTGCTGCATTAAAAAAATGTCGTTTAAACAGTTGGTGGCAAATCCCATTAAATGACTGTTATCTTGTATAATTAAGAGCCGCTATCCGTTAAAAAAGGTAAAACAGTTACAAGTTATTTAAAAATTTACTCTGGAATCAAGAAATCCCAGGGAAGAGACTCACTTTCACCAAACTTTCTATAAACATAAAATTCAGCGTTTAAATTAAGCTCACGCATCGCTTTGAACCAGTCTCCATCAAGTTCTATTACCTTGCAGAGCAAATCTCCCACTTTTCTATCACCACGTGACAAAAGGGCTTGAATAAAGGACCATTTAGGCACGTCATATATTAATTTAATGTTTTTGATGCTTCTGAAACCTGCTTTTAAAATTTTTAGTTTTACTTTTAGAGATTTAATGTCTTCCATAGGCTCTCTTTGAAAGGGTGTTATAGGTTTTGGAACAAAAGCATTCACACTTATTGTCAATAAAAACCCGGACGAACCTTTTTTCCCCCTTACTTCATTAAATAAATGTTTAATTGATTTTACTTCACGAATAATTCCCTGGATATCTTCATCGGTTTCTCCCGGGAGCCCAATAATATAATATAATTTTAAATTTTGAATTCCGCTTTCTGCTATCATTCTGATGGAATCAAACAATTTTTTTTCTGGTAGGTTTTTATTGATGGATTTCCTTAAACGCTCTGACCCTGCTTCCGGGGCAACCGCAATGGTCTTGCATCCACCTAAAGCCAAATATTTCAATATATTATATGAAATTTGGTTTAGCCTTAGCGATGACACAGAAAAGTTTAAACCCTCTTGATATAATTTTTTTAATATACTTTCAATTTCAGGATGATCACAAATAGCAGAACCCACCAGGCCGATTTTATTTCTGTAAACTTTACCTTTTTGTACTTCATTCAATATGGTTTCTTTGGAGTAGTTTCGTACCGGTAGACAAATGTACCCTGCCTCACAAAACCTGCATTTCATTTTACATCCTTTTCCTACTTCTACAAGAAACATGTCACCGAATATGGTTTGATCTGTAATAATAGGAGTAGAAGTCGGAAATAGATCAAGGTTTTTCAGAAATCGTTTTTTTATTTTTAATTTCGGCTGGTTTTTTTTTGTTGCAGGGATGTAAACGCCTTCAATTCCATTTAATATTTTGTCTAAATTTTTTTGTTTGAGTGAATTCTCATTTTCTTTAAAAGATTCCACTATCTCCTTTACAACCTCTTCTCCCTCTCCAATAACAACTATATCGATAAAATTCGCTATTGGTTCAGGATTAAAAGTCGGACAAATGCCTCCTGCCAGAATAATAGGATCTTTCTCAGTCCTGTTGTCGGTCTTTACTGGGATGCGGGAAAGTTTAAGAATTTTCAGAACATTCAAATAATCCATTTCAAATGTTATGGAAAAAGCGACTACATCAAATTTATGGAGTTCTTTTTGGGATTCCAGAGAAATCAGCGGCGATCTTGTTTTTTTTAAGGAGGAAATGTCTTCCCGAGAGGGCAAAAAAGCGCGTTCACAAACAACATAGTCAAGCTGATTCAGGGTAGAATATATCTTTTGGAAGCCAAGATTGGACATTCCAACCGAATAAGTGTTGGGATAAACAAGGGCAACCGAGATATTTCCGGCATGATTCTTTACAACATAACCTTTTTCCTGAGCAAGTGTTTTTTTTAATTTTTCCCGGTATTGCCATGACATAATTGAAATATTTATAACCACGGAGGGCACAAAGACCACGAAGAATTATTATATATAATTTCTTACTCTTCGTGAGCTTCGAGTTCTTCGTGGTAAATTTTATCGTACTTGCGGCTCTGCTGAGTTGTGGATACCCCGTGTTCTTATACAGTTATGATAATCGTTTTAATATGTCCCGAAGGTCTTTTTTAAAATCCTCTATTATTTCTACAACTTTTTCTCTGTCAAAGAGGATACTTATCTGAGAAGGCTCCATTTTTTTATTTCTTTTCTTTAATATTTTTTTAGCCCCTTCTATGGTATACCCATCCACATGAAGAAGCTTTTTTATTTTAAGGGCTAATTGAACTTCTTTCTTCTGATAAAGCCTCTGGCCGTTTTCTTTTTTTTTGGGACGCAGGTTTTTAAACTCTGTTTCCCAGTACCTAAGTACGTAAGGTTCTACTTCAGCCAGCTTTGCCACTTCTCCAATTTTAAAAAACAATTTATTTGGAATATACATTAACTAACCATATCCAACCAGTTCATTTGTAAAACATTACAATGCTAGCATCCACTTTATTGTAAGTCAAAAAAAATGTAGTCTGGAAAATAGATTTGAAAAAATTTTAACCTTCCCGTAAACCCCTTTCTTCCTCAAGCGCAGGATAGGCTCTTGGCAATGAGGGGAAGAAGAAAGCTACTTTTAACAAGTTTTTGTGCGGGGTGGTAAAAAAATAATTTAATCTAGTATAGTTCTGTATTATCCAAACAAAATGATTAACTATCCAAAATCCATATATCTTTAAACAAAAAATGGTATAATAAAAAAATTTCCTCTTTAATTAATCCAAAATTAGGTGTGGGTACTATGGTAGTTTCTTTTTTGAAAAAAATAGTCGGTACAAAAAATGACCGTGAATTAAAGCGTCTGGATAACTATGTCCGGGAAATTAATGCTCTGGAACCTGATACTCAGAAGCTCTCTGATGATGAATTAAAAAACAAAACTCAAGAATTCAAAAACAGACTGAATCAAGGCGAGTCTTTGGAGGATATACTCCCGGAAACTTTTGCAGTTGTTCGTGAAGTAGGGAAAAGAACCCTCAATATGCGGCATTTTGATGTCCAATTGATAGGTGGCGTGGTACTTCATGAAGGAAAAATAGCAGAGATGAAAACAGGGGAAGGCAAAACACTGGTGGCTACGCTTCCAATCTACCTGAATGCTTTAACAGGGAAAGGGGTCCACCTGATAACGGTAAATGATTATTTAGCCAGACGTGATAGTGAGTGGATGGGTGCAATCTACAAGTTTCTTGGTATGAGCGTTGGCGTGATCCAACACGATATGAACGATAAAGAACGCCAGGAAGCTTATCAATCTGACATAACTTACGGTACCAATAATGAGTTTGGATTTGATTATCTGCGCGACAATATGAAATTTGACAGCGCCGAGTTTGTACAGAAACACTTAAATTATGCCATAGTGGATGAAGTAGACAGCATTCTGGTAGATGAGGCAAGAACTCCTTTGATTATTTCAGGTCCTTCAGAAGAATCAACAGATAAATATTATAAAATTAACCAGATAATTCCTCCGCTGAAAAAGGGAAGTGATTTTGATATAGAAGAAAAAACCCGTTCTGTCTCATTAACGGAAGGCGGGGTGGCAAAAGCTGAAAAGCTATTAAATTTAAACAATCTTTACGATCCTAAAAATATCGAAATTCTGCATCATGTAAACCAGGGACTTAAAGCACACGCTATTTTTAAAAGAGATGTGGATTATGTTGTGAAAGAGGGCGAGGTGCTTATTGTTGATGAATTTACAGGAAGGATGATGCCTGGCCGGAGATACAGTGACGGATTGCATCAGGCTCTTGAAGCAAAAGAAAACGTGAAGATTGAAAGCGAAAACCAAACCCTGGCTACTATTACCTTTCAGAACTACTTCAGGATGTATGAAAAGCTGGCCGGAATGACAGGTACTGCTGATACAGAAGCTGCGGAATTTCATTCCATTTATAAACTGGAGGTTATAGTTGTACCGACTGACAAAAAAATGATACGTGATGATTGTTCTGATGTTATATACAGGACCACAAAGGAAAAGTTTAATGCTATTGTTGATGAAATCGTTGAGTTGAATAAAAAAGGTCAGCCAATGCTGGTTGGAACCATTTCAATAGAAAATTCGGAAAAAATCAGCCATATGCTTAAAAGAAGAGGAGTAAAACATCATGTGCTGAACGCTAAACACCATGAAAAAGAAGCGGAAATTGTGTCGGCTGCCGGAAAAAAGAGTTCGGTAACAATTGCAACGAATATGGCAGGAAGAGGTACGGATATTGTCCTCGAAGATGGAGTTCCGGATTTAGGAGGACTGCATATTCTTGGATCAGAAAGGCATGAAAGCCGCAGAATAGATAATCAGCTCAGGGGGAGGTCAGGCCGCCAAGGAGACCACGGTTCCTCTCGGTTTTATATTTCTATGGAAGACGATTTAATGCGAATTTTCGGATCAGATAGAATTTCCGGGATTATGCAAAAACTGGGTATGGAAGAAGGAGTGCCGATCGAACATAAACTTATTTCCAGGGCAATAGAAAACGCCCAGAAAAAGGTAGAAGGACATAATTTCGATATCAGGAAACATCTGCTGGAATATGATGATGTAATGAATAAACAAAGAGAGGTTATCTATGAACAAAGGCGGGAAGTCCTGGAGGGAAAAAACTTAAAAGAAAGAATTTTCGAAATGATCGAAGATCTTTTTGAAGATTCATATAATACTTTCATTGATCCGGAAGCATATCCCGAAGATTGGGATGTGGAAGGGCTTAAAGAGTGGACATCCAGTCTGTTTTCCGTAAACATGTTCCTTAATGGAAAGAACTTACTAAAGATAAATAATCAGCAGGAAGTGGAAATTGCCGAATTAACCTGTGAAGATTTAAAAGAACGCCTTTTAAAAACCATTAAGGAAACCTATGAATTACGTGAAAAGCAGATGGGAGATGAAAAAATCCGCTGGCTGGAAAAAAGAATTATGCTATATGTGATTGATACGATATGGAAAGACCATCTTCTCAGCATGGATCATCTCAAGGAAGGTATAGGGCTTCGTGGCTACGCGCAGAAAAACCCCCTGAACGAATACAAGAAGGAAGGATATGAAATGTTTGTGGGGATGATTGAGCGGATTAAACAGGGGATAATGGAGTACCTCTTCCGTGTACAGGTAGCTACTGAGGAAGAACAGGAGATTGGTTTTATGCCTCAACAACAGCAGAAAATGTTAGAAAATCATGGAGGTCCGCCGGAAAGCAGAGGTGGAGGGGGAGTACAAACCACGGTAAAAAGGAATACTGAAAAGGTTGGTCGCAATCAACCATGTCCCTGCGGCAGCGGAAAGAAATATAAAAAATGTTGTGGAGCATGAGTAAAACAGCGTTCAGCAGTCAGCGATCAGCAAAAGAGAAAACAAAAACCTCTATGATCTAAGGTGTACTCAGCGGTAAAGATAACACTATTATCTATTAGTTTTTAATTAAAAGGACTTTTTGTTCTATCCAGTTAATAAGCCGGGGATTTAAAATTTTTTTTGTTTTTTCTTTATTTAACACAATTTCTTTTACCATCTCAGCCAGTGATTCTTTCCGGCTTATAGTGGAATAAAGAGAAACAGCTTTATAAGTCTCATTCCATTTGTCGGATTCTATTTTATAAAATTGATACTGTTGTTGGTTCACCAGGTTTGTGAAGTAAGAGAAAGTATTCTGAATCATAAAAGAAGAGACATTTCCATACTGCCATCGATTCTCTATAGAATTAAAGTTCCACTCCGAAAGCTCCGCAAACTGAGGAGCATGAGAATGCTTTCTTGCTTGACTTTCAGCGTTTAAAAAGTCGATTACATGCGTCATTTCGTGAATAAGCGTTCCTTTGATAATTTCTTCGTAGTATTCATCAGGGTTAACTTGTCTCATCCAATGATTGAAGAGGCGATTATAAATATCAATGCTTTTTACCTCTACTGATGAAGCGGCAGAGGCAGCCTGAGATGGGTTGTGTGCGGCTAAATGATATCTATAGAACATATTATATTTAGATTGTTTAACCACGTTAAGAAAATCAGAAAGTTTATGATGGTTTTCAATATCCTTTAAGGCTTTTGTAATGAGATTTATTTCTTCAGAAGTCCATGGCTTGGGAATTGAGTCCAAACACCATGCCTCATCCCACTCACCTGTGCAGGAAGAAAGAGTCACGAATTTAAAACCCTTATATTCGCTTTGAATGAGGATTCGAGAGGACTTATCAGAATTTAATTTTTCTTCGGCATGTGAATAAAGCGGGGAAAGTGAGAAAAAACATAAAAATAAAATTGTGACTTTGTTTATCTTCATTGTTTATATACTATAACACTGTAAAAAATCGTTTTTTGTAGAAGTTTTTTTGAAAGCTTTAATATATTAGCCACTAGGATTGAAAATACAAAATTTTTCCTTTCCTTTCTGTCTTAGTGATTTTGTGGAAAATTGCTTTTATCTAATGATAAATAAATTCCGATTAAAAGTAGATTTTTTGGTATTATAATATCAATACATTGAAGAGACCATTCATCATCTAGCTTGTGCATTTTGGTAGAATTAACGGCAAGATCTAAAATGCAGTCTAACCTAATAAGGAGACTATCATGACAAAAGTTGACTTTTTAAAGGCAAATTTTTACCACGTAAAAAGGATTGTGACCGGTTGCTTGATGCTGGCATTGCTTCTCCTCGCGTGCGTAACGAACGCGGAAGAGGTTGCAAAAAGAAAAATTACAAGGATCGCAGGCGATCTCTATAGATTCCAAAATAAATTTCACTTTTCCGTGTTTCTGGTTACTCCGGAGGGAATCATTGTCACAGATCCGATCAATTCCGATGCGGCGCAATGGCTTAAGGCCGAGCTTGTCAAACGTTTCAATCAGCCTGTAAAATACCTGATATACAGTCATGACCATGTGGACCACATTGCCGGCGGTGAGGTTTTTGCCGATTCAGCAGTTGTTGTTGCGCACGAGAATGCCAGAGTGAACATTATTGGCGAAAAGCGGCCGACTGCTATTCCAGACATCACTTTCTCTGACCAGATGACGATCGAACTGGGTGGCAAGACCGTTGAACTCACCTACGTCGGCCGGGGCCATTCAGATAATATGATTGTGATGCGTTTTCCAGCAGAACGCGTCCTGTTCGCCGTTGACTTTATCCCGGTTAAAGCGGTGGCCTGGAAGAACATGACGGATGCCTACATTCCCGATTGGATGGATGCGATCAAACTTGTAGAGACTATGAATTTCGACATTCTGGTGCCCGGACATGGCCCTATCGGCACTAAAGCGGATGCCTCCGCTTTTCGCGGATATATGGAAACGCTGTATGACGAAGTTCTTCGAGCGGCGCGTGACGGAAAATCTTTGCAGGAGATGAAGGAGAGCATCAGGCTGGATCAGTACAAGAACTGGCACCTCTACGAAAAATTCATATCGCTCAACATAGAGGGTATGTACAACCAGATTAAGCTGCACCGCCGGGGCAATTGAAGCTTTCTGAAACTCATGAACTGAATGAACCTGTTGACAGGGGTCGGGGATCAGGAATTAAATAAGGCTATAAACGTTGAGCTATCAGCTTTCAGCAAAAGAGAAATCAAAGATGGTTATAAATTGCTACCTGATCCTAGTTTCTATGGTGCAAAAATGACACATAAATGTCGCAAGGGATTTGTTTTATTGCTTTTGCTAATTATTCTTGCTTTGAACGATAAGTCCTGGGCATTTTTGGATTTCGATTTTTCTAATAATTTAGTCCCCTTAAAAGAAATAAAATCGGGAGGAGTCTCAAAAGACGGCATCCCGGCTGTTATCTTTCCGGAAATCATTACCGCAAAAAAAGCAGTAGAATTCATGAAAGATTCCGATCGTGTCATGGGGTTATCGATCAATAAAAAGAGTAGAGCCTATCCCATTAAAATACTGAATTGGCATGAACTTGTAAATGACAGGCTTGGAGAGAGGGATGTGTTAATCTCCTTTTGCCCCCTGTGTGGTACAGGGCTGGTGTTTGATAGACGGGTAGGAAATAAAGAGCTTACTTTTGCGGTCTCAGGATTGCTTTACAATAGTGACCTTCTGTTTTATGATCACCATAGCGATTCTTTGTGGTCTCAAATTGAAGGGAAGGCCATAACCGGAAAATTTAGCGGGAGTAAATTAAAGCAATTGCCTTCGTACCACACCACATGGGATTATTGGAAAAAACAACACCCTGAGACTACAGTTGCTTTACCGGAACTTGGCTATATGCCGAGCTACGAAGCAGATGAATATGCTGCGTATAACAAATCCAACGAACTCATGTTTCCGGTATCAAAAAAGGATACCCGTTTTCACCCAAAAGAAACAATCATTGGCGTCAGGTTAAATGGTGTTGCAAAGGCGTATTTTTATTCAACACTTGAAAAGTTAAAGACACCTATAGCTGATGCTGTTGGCGGTCAACCAATATTGGTGCATTATGACAAAGCGTCTTCAACAGCATATATTACGAATAAAAACAATAAACTTCTAAATTCAACCGTGGGGTTTTGGTTTGCCTGGTATGCGTTTAACAGTGATACACTTATTTATAATACAGCCATCAGCAGCCAGCTATTAACGGAATAATGGAGTAAAGTCTACTCTATGATGCAGCTATAAGCGGTCAGTTGGGCTTGACAGTCTTCTGATAATTATACCAAAGATTCAAAGGTTATCTCTTAAATATAATGGGACCAAATCTTTAAAAAACAATTAGGCCCAACCATTGATTGAAGCCCTCCTTGTTAGGGGGCGCAAGGGGTGTGTCGCTAACCCCGCAAGAAACTTCGAAGAATGCGCTCGCTAAACACTTTCAATCGTTATGGTTTTGACAAATTTATATTTCAAAAAGGTAAATGAAAACCAATATGAGTCCTTTGGAATTAGCACTCAAATACATGAAAATATTCTATTCCGGCAAAGATCTTGACGATTTGTATCAACTTTTTTCCAATGAGTTTTCGTTCAAAGGACCATACTTCGAGTTTGATAGAGCGGAAGAGTATATAAACTCCTTGAAGTCAGATCCACCTGTTGGTCTCGAATACTCAATAATACAATCTTACGAGAACGCTACTTCTGCTTGCTTGGTGTATCAGTTTTTAAAATCAGGGGTTTCTATACCAATGGCACAACAATTTGATGTCAGTAATGGAAAAATTGATAAAATTCTTCTTATTTTTGATGCTGGAACATTTTCATATAACGATGAAAACTTGGCAAAGGAATAGATTGCTATGCTATTGATTTTAGTAAGTAACAAAGACAAAAAGCAAATTTTTATAAAGTAAAGTTTGACACCTGTTCCACCCTATGATAAATTTCCACCACGAAAAACAATTTCCTTTAATAATAAATGGAATGTCCTTATAATTAAATTGTAGGGAGTAGCCGGACAGTTTTATGAAAGTGTTCAGCGAGCGCATTTCCCGCTGCTTGCCTTCAACCGTATTGGTATAGGGTTTGCTGCTGGATTAGCGAGCGAACTTGAAATAAAATCATACTCTGCACTGAAGTTTCCCGTAGCTTGCGCAACGGGAAACTTCAAAAATATAAAAAGACCCTTAATATAGAAATTCCCGGCGATGCTTCCATGAAGACTTTACTCCTTTTTCCCTTTCAGTGGTATCCTACCCAGCCATATCTGAGTACACCTTATTTGACATCATTTCTCCAGTCAAAAGGGTGGGATGTTGTCCAGAGAGACTTTAATATCCTCTCCTATGACATTTTTCTATCCCGACCATTTCTGGAAAAAGCGGTATCAAGGAGCAGAAGAAAGATAGACTTCCTTCGTGGCAAATCATCCCTGACAAAGGTAGAAAATGCCTTGCTCCAGGTCCTTTCTGTCGGGGATCAATATTCCGGGGTCATCATTTCCCGGGTCGATGAAGCTAAAAAAGTGATGCGCTCGCCTGAACAATTTTTCAAATTCGACATTTACCAGGAAGCCCATACGGTCATTCAGTCGGCACTTAAACTAATTTCCGATGCCTATTTCCCATCCATGCTCAGTTTCCTAACTTACCGGAGTGGGAACGGAGCAGAGGAATCTTCCCAGAAGACTCAAACCATGGTATCAGACAAGAACACCAACCCTTTTATAGACTTATATGAAAATTTCCTGTTAGGATCGGAGCGCTGGGAGGATTATGGCATTATAGGGATTTCCATTATTGGTACGTCACAGATAATTCCAGGTCTTACACTGGCTAGAATGCTTAAAAAACGTTATCCCCATCTTTCTATTGTGCTTGGAGGGCCAATATTCAGCGTGATCGCGGAAAAGCTCAAAAAATGGCCTGAATTTTTTGATGAATTCTGCCATACCATTATTACTTTTGAGGGAGAGGAACCTCTTAACCAACTTTTGGTCGCGATTAAAAGTGGTTCTTCTCTGGATGGGGTTCCAAACCTGATCTACAAAAAGAATGGTCAGGTTAAAGTGAGTGAGCGCAAGGCAACAATCCGGTTCAACGAAATTCCACCGCCGACCTTTGATGGGCTACCTGTAGATTTATATCTTTCGCCCCATCCTATTATACCGGTCCTTCAGAGCCGAGGATGCTATTGGGGCAAATGTACATTTTGCACACATAGTTATATTTACGGGCAGCGATACAGCCTGCATAAGAGTCGTTCAATGGTGGATCAATTGGAGTCTTTTTCCAAAAAATATAAAACAAAATACTTTACTTTTTCTGATGAGGCTGTCTCTCCCCACGCGCTCAATGACCTCTCTGACCATATTATTAAAAGGGGTCTTGATTTTAGTGGGCTAGTTATGCTGAGGTTTGAGAAGAAAATGGATGTAGAGCTTTTTCGTAAAATGAAAAAAGCAGGATTTGACTTTCTTCTCTATGGTCTTGAAAGTGCCAATAACCGCATTCTTTCACTAATGGAGAAAGGAAACTCGGGCGAACTTGCCCGTGATGTCTTAAAAAAAAGCAAGGAGGCAGGCATCTGGAACCATCTTTTTCTCTTTTTCGGATTTCCAACAGAAACCTGGGAAGAGGCAATGGAAACTATTAAATTTCTAAAGGAGAATAGAGAGAACATACACTCCCTTGCCCCGGGTGTTTTTACTTTAAACAAGGATTCGGTAATCTATAACCATCCGGAAAGATTTTCCATTACCCGGTTCATCGACCCCCCTGACATGGATATTGCGACGCATCTAAACTTTGAAATCAGCAATGGTATGTCCGTTAAATCCGCACAGAAGGCAAGTGATTTATGTGTGGAGCAAATAAGCAGGTTATTTTCGAGCAATAATATTTGGGGGGGGATGCCACGGGAGCACTTCCTACTTTATCTTGACCATTATGGAATGGAAGCGTTAAACAGAAACGATTCAATTCCATAGGCAAAATCCCTCTATATTAAAAAAAGGCCAAAAATTGAAGCTTTCCACGCAGCAAGCTACGGGGTATGCGCTCGCTAAACACTTTCAGCTACCCTTGCCAGTTGGATTTACCGGTGAAAACGCATCGCCATCGGATTTGTCGGTGTAAACTGTTTCAACTCCCTCTTCAAATCTTTCAATGGTCACGTTATTTTCATCATCCCGGTTAACAAAATTTTTTCCCTTACAATGTGGGCAAACATACCAATATTCGGTTGCGTCTGGATCCGGCTTTATAGCACTTGAACCAATAGTTTCAGGCGGCCATTCCGTAGAGAAATCTCCATTACATCCCTTGCATTTTTCTGTAGCCATTATTATTCCTCCTTCCTTTAAATCCTTCCGGCGCGGATACCGAAAAGGTGTTAAGAGTTTGCCAAAAAATATCAAGTTATTTTTTAGCAAGCTCTAAGGCTGTTTTAAAGCTTATCCTAAGAAGTCAATAATACTATATTATAAAAAAAATAATATTAGTGCAATATAAAAAATTTAAGGGTAATAAAATCAAGCCTTAAAAAGATAAAATTCAATGTTGGCTTTTTACAGAAGCCAACAGCAGACTTTAACCTTTCATCATCCTATGATTTTAGCTAAAATGAATTTATGACGGAATATGTTTTAGGCAATGAAGCGATGATAAGGGCAGGCTTTTTCTTTGGGATATTCATTGCTGTCGCTTTATGGGAGCAAGTGAGTCCGAGAAGGGCTCTGACCGTATCGAAAGGATTAAGGTGGCTTAACAATCTTGGAATTGTATTTTTTAACACAGTTCTTTTACGTCTCTTGTTTCCTCTTATGGCCGTGGGTGTGGCTATTATGGCGGAGAAAGGGAATTGGGGGATACTAAATAATGTTGAATTAAAGAGCTCCGTTAAATTGTTTTTTGCCGTTTTATTTTTAGATTTTGCCATATATATACAGCATGTTGTGGTCCATGCTATTCCACTGTTATGGCGACTCCATCGTATGCACCATGCGGATCTGGATTATGACGTTTCCACCGGTGCCCGCTTTCATCCAATAGAAATTATTCTTTCCATGATCATTAAAATGTTTGTTGTTGCCGCTTTGGGATCGCCTCCGGCGGCAGTTGTTATTTTTGAAGTCTTGTTAAACGCCACAGCGATGTTTAACCATGGGAATATATATATTCCTTTAGGCGCTGACCGCATATTGCGACTCCTGGTAGTTACTCCTGATATGCACCGGGTTCATCATTCTGTAAAACCAAGAGAAGCTAACAGTAACTTCGGATTTAATTTCCCTTGGTGGGACAGGCTTTTTGGTACCTATGTAGCTCAGCCTGAAGATACTCATCAAAAAATGACTATCGGCCTCAATCAATTCAGGGAATCCAAATTCCTTAAATTCCACTGGCTTCTTAAACAGCCTTTTATCGACGAAGTAGGAGAATATTCCATTAATAAGGGGTATTAATAAATTGCAATAACTGATGCCTTACAAGTAAAAGCTTTTACAAGTGGCCTTCCGGTTATAGGAGTTAGCTTCTAATCAATTATTATTTTTATCATAGATTATTTTTAGCCCATCAAGAGTCAGAAGCGGACAGTTTTCCTGTATTAAGGAAGAATGTTTTGCGATCAGATATGCCTGTCCTCCGGTGGAAATAATTTTAGTCTCTTTTCCGGTTTCTTTTTGTATTTTTTTTACAATGTTATCCACCAGGCCTGTATATCCGTAAACTGCGCCTGCCTGTATGCTTTCCGAAGTACTTTTTCCTATAAGTGCTGTGGGTGAAATCAGCTCCACCCTTGGCAATTTTGCGGCTTTGTTAAAAAGCGCTTCCATTGAAATAGAGACTCCGGGAAAAATCAATCCACCTAGGTATTCACCTTTTTTAGAAACAACATCAAAGGTAATGGCTGTTCCGAAATCCACAATAATTAGCGGACCACCAAATTTCACGTATCCTGCCACAGCATTGGCGATTCTATCCGCACCGACGTCTTTTGGATTATCATAAAGTATGGATAAACCGGTTTTGGTATCAGAACCTACAATAAGCGGATTCACTTTAAAATAGCTATTAGACATCTCTTTTAGAACCGGCAGCAAAGGGGGGACTACGCATGAAATAATGACATCCGTAATTCCGCTGATATCAATATTATTCAGCAGAAAAAATTCTTTAATCATGATTCCGTATTCGTCAGCAGTTCGGTGCCGCTGTGAGGTCAGGCGCCAATGTACCACAAGCTTATCATCATCAAATAAGCCAATAGAGGTATTGGTATTTCCTATGTCTATAACCAAAAGCATAAGCTCATTATAACTTATAGTGATGTTTATCTAAAAACTTCTTTTGATTCACAGCGGAGATCACAGCGTGGCAGAGCCGCCACCACAATTCGGTATGGAAAACCGAATAGGACAGTTTCCAAAGGAAAGCCGTTCGGAGGGTTGAGGGTCACGGATGGCCGAAATTAAAAAGGAATTACAATCCCCTAGCCCCCTTTATTAAGGGGGAATTTTGGGTGAGTATTACCCTCTTGAGAACTTGTCCTGAGCTTGCCGAAGGAGGGGTGTCTCTCTAGGACGGGGTGTGTTAAAAAATTTTGTTAAAATGGGACACCACGTGGGGTATCCCACAGTGGAAACGAAATGTTGCAGGTTAGTAATACAGAGGTTGCAGAGAAAAGCACCTGTTTAGTTCTTAATTTTTATTGACGTGATTGTAGTAAATCAATATAGTACGAATTATGCGGAAAGTGGGAATTATAGCAAAAACACATCTTACCTATCCAACGGAAGTGGTTGTTGATCTAATTAAGTGGCTCGAGAAAAAGAAGATCGAAGTTTTTTTTGATAATGAGACTGCGGACGCGATCGGTTTGGAGTCCAAACAGAACAGGCTTAATATCATTTCTATGGTTGATCTGCTCATTGTTTTAGGTGGCGATGGCACATTGCTAAGTATAGCTCGATTGGTAGCAGGTAAATCTGTTCCTGTAATGGGAGTAAATATGGGTAACCTTGGTTTTTTAACTGAGATTACCCGTGATGAAGTTTATCCTGTACTGGAAAAAGTTTTGGGAGGAGATTTTAAAACAGATGAGAGATTATTGCTTGACGTAAAAGTAATACAGGAGAGCAAAATAATTGCAGAACATAAAGTGCTAAACGATGTTGTGGTTAACAAGGGGGCCTTGGCCAGAATTGTTGACCTTGACGTAAAAATTAATAACCAATTTGTTACCTCTTATCGATCAGACGGACTCATTATAAGCACCCCTACAGGCTCTACTGCTTATTCTCTTGCTGCCGGGGGTCCTATTGTTTACCCGACTCTTCATGCCCTGATATTAGCGCCAATTTGTCCTTTTAACCTGACTCACCGGCCTATAATAATTCCTGATGATGTGTCTATTGAGGTTCAACTGGCTACGGATCATTCAGATGTTCATATTACTCTAGACGGACAGGTTGGTTTGGGTATGAAGTATAGAGATGTTATAGAAATCAAGCGTTCCAAGGACAGCATCAGTCTAATAAAAGCCCCGGATAAAAACCATTACGAAGTCCTCAGAAAAAAATTAAAATGGGGAGAAAGGTGAGTGTCAGTGGTCAGTTGGCAGTGATCAGGAGACAAAAGGAAGTAAACAGTAGGTAATAGAAAGATTTATAAGACTCAGCGTGCTTTGCACTGCAAACCTGTGTTTTATTAGTATAATTTTTGTTGGGAAATGGGCGGAAGCCCTTTTGGTTGTGACCCCTGGCCACTCTGAGGTTTAAAAGATAAATTTTCCTCAATAATCATCTCATTAAACTAATGTTACGGGAATTACATATCAAAGATTTTGCTATTATCCATAATTTAAGGGTTCAATTCGATGAGAATTTGAATATCCTTACAGGGGAGACCGGAGCAGGAAAATCAATCGTTATTGGAGCATTAGGCCTCCTTTTAGGTGAGAGAGCGGATATGGACTTTATTCGCACAGGTCAGGAAACTGCTTCAGTGGAGGGTTTATTTCATTGTGAAAATTACAGAGATGTTCTTTCTTTTCTGGAACAGGCTGGAATCGAACTGTGTGAAGATCAATTGCTTTTAAAAAGAGTTGTTTCCCGTTCCGGCAGAAACAAAATTTATATCAATGGAAGCTTATCCACGCTTGCGATGTTAAAAGAAATCGGAAACAGACTGGTAGATATCCACGGTCAGCATCAGCATCAATTATTGTTACATCCTGAGAACCATATTGAGGTTTACGATTCTTTCAATAAACTGTCTCCTATTCGTGACAAATATAAGGAGTTTTATGTAAAACTGCAAAAGTGTCAGACAGAATTAAACGCTTTGCATCAAAATGAAAGAGAAAATTTACAGAAAAAAGACCTTTTTGAATTTCAAATGAAAGAAATTGACGATGCCTGCTTGACGGAAGCAGAAGAGGATGATTTAAAAAAAGAAAGGGTTATTCTGCATAATGCTGATAAGCTTTATCAAGCATCTAACCAGTCTTATGAGGAACTTTATTCTGCTGATGATTCAATTATTGAACGATTGAACAGAGTACTGGAGGAGCTGTCCTCTATTGCCGATTATGATGAATCAATAAAAAAGATACTGAAAGAGGTAAAGCCGTCTCTCTTTTTGTTAGAAGAATCATCCAACGCGTTAAGAGATTACTCTGGGCAAATAGTAATTAACCCTGAAAAATTGAGCGAGATTGAGGACAGGCTTGCTGAAATAAGTGAGTTAAAAAGGAAATACGGGAATACTTTAAGAGAAATATTAGCCTATCGAAAAAAGATCGGGAAGGAATACAATGCGATTGCTTACAGCAATGAGACTTTGAAAGAGTTGAATAAGGAAATTGCCATTATGAAAAAGGATTTAGCGAAAGCAGCCGTTAACCTCGCCGCAAACAGAGAAAATCTTGTAAAAAAGTTTGAAACCGTGATGGAAAACGAATTACGGCAATTGAGCATGGACGGTGTTATGTTTAAAGTAAACTTTTCTTATAAAAAAGATGAAAACAGCTTTATAAAGTATTGCGGCATGCAGGTTTCTTTTTCTGAGAATGGTATTGGTACACTTGAATTTTTGATATCACCCAACCCTGGAGAAGAACCCCGGCCATTAGCGAAAATTGCTTCAGGCGGAGAACTATCTAGGATCATGTTATCTCTTAAAAATTTGCTTGCCGCTCAAGACACGGTTCCAATCATGATTTTTGATGAAGTAGACAGCGGAATAGGCGGCAAGATAGCGGAAACCGTCGGGCTTAAATTGAAAAGGATTTCGCAAAACAAGCAGGTTTTTTGTATTACTCACCTTACGCAAATTGCCAGTTTAAAAGGGGCGCATTACCGCATAGAAAAAGAAACTTTAAAAGGCAGGACAGTTACAACAATTCGCAGATTAAGTGAGAGTGAAAGGGTGGATGAAGTCGCCCGGATGTCCGGTGGGGAAAGCATCTCTCAGGTTACCCGCGAACATGCAAAAGAAATGTTGAGCGCCGCTTCTTGACCATTTGTGATTTTTGATTTTAAATTATCGATTGGGAATAGGAAAACAACGGTTAAAGAAAAAAATAGTCAAGTGTCGATTGCCAATATGGCTCCTTGTTACACCCATAGATGCGTCAGCAGGTCAAGGTAATCGGAAAGCAGACGCGTGATGAGGAATTTTTTTCTTGTAATCTCTTTCCCCTTTCTACCCAATTCTTTTCCCATTTCCTTATCTTTGAGAATTTTTATAATTTTGTCCGCGAAACCTTCTGTATCATCCGGTTCTAACAAAAAGCCGTTGACTCCATCTTCTATCTGTAGTGGGATACCTCCCACTCTTGAAGCTACTACCGGAGTCCCTTTCCACATTGCTTCGGTTACTGCCAGGCAGAAACCTTCCTTAATAGATTTCTGGATAACAACTGCAGCCTTACGCTGGAGGGCATTTACAAGGTAATTATTTTCCAGCAACAATAGAGTAATGTCATCGTTAGTGGAATATTTTTTGACAGATTTTTCGACTGCCTGGAAAAGCGTGCCTCCTTCCGGGTCGTCTGTGGCGATATTGCCGCAAAGTACCAGACGGCAATCAACTTCCTCTTTTACACGACTCCATACTTTTATTACCCCTTCCGGGTCTTTCCATTTATCAAAGCGTGATACTTGCAGCAAGAAAGGCTTATCAGTCTTGACACCGAATTTTCTAAGATATTTGCATGCTTCTTCTTCCGTGATATCCATATTTTTCGGTGTTATCGGATCTATGGCAGGAACGATGATTCTCTGCTCTACAGGAATGTCTTTTTTTTTGTACGATTCATGGGAGAGCAGCATCACATCATAGCGGAGTATAAAAGAAGAGAGGAAATCCCACAAAGTTTTATCTGGTTGGGAGAAATCCACATGGCATCTCCATACCCAGGGCTGTGCCTTTTTATAGAACTTAATCATGGGCAGCGGCTGTGGATCATGAATAATAATACAGTCGTGACTCAGATGCGTATAGGAGGCAAAATCAATATTTGTTTGGATATAGATCCTTTCTTTATTCTTGGTAAAGTGTATTGCTTCTCCCTGCAGACCATTATGAAATGTCTTGGTAACGTTAAAAAAGTCAGGGTTCCCGTGGAGCACTCTCCAACCCGCGCTAAGGCCTACATCGTTCATAAGAGGGACGAGACTGCTCAATATTTCAGCGACACCTCCTCCCTGGTTGGTAGAATTAACATGCACCACCTTTTTCCCAAGCATCTTTCTTGCTTTTTTGTGGATGTTTCCTATGACATCGACTCCTACTACATCGGCATAGTCTTCCAGAGTTCGCATACCTTTATTTCTCCTTGGCTGTTAATGTCTACTATTAAAAAAATAACAGCATGCTACCATTTATTTGCTTTAAAATCACTAAATCATTCCACAAGTTTTTTAAGAAGAGAAACCACTTCGTCAGGCGATTTGATATTATACTTGGCGCATGTTGGATGCAAGCCTACTTTAATGGAATAGGCATTCTCCGGCATTACAGAGAACATGTCTTCGTCAGTCACGTCGTCACCCACTGACAGTATGAAATCCCAATTATCTTTTGAAAGCCACTTCAATACCGCATGGCCTTTATTTATTTCGGAATTTTTAATGTCTATTACTTTGTGTCCCTCAAGAACCTGCAGATTTTTATTGGTTGTTAGACCCAGGAGGTTATCTCTGAGTTCACTGACTCTAACTGACCCAATCTCGGGATCTACTTTTCTGTAATGAAAAACTAAAGAAAATTCTTTTTCTTCAATAAAAGAGCCAGGGGTTCGGTCTACGTGAGATTCAAGAATTTCCCTTATTTCATCTTTCCAGTCGTTTTTTAAAGGTTCCAGCATTTTCCATGATTTTTGCTTTTTCCTCATCCAGACTCCGTGTTCAGATATCATGTTCAAGTCAAGATGTCCAAACCATTTATTTAGTGTTTCTTTTTCTCGTCCGCTTACAAGCACCACTTCGTTTTTTTTGTTAGAGGACAAAGATTCCAGCAGCCCTAAAACATCATCATTCGGTTTCGCGTATTCCGGTCTCTCGAAGAATTGAGTAAGGGTTCCGTCGTAATCTAAAAAGAAAAGGCGGCGGGAACTTTTAGTATAGTTTATTTTGAGTTTTTCAATCGCCTCTGTTTTAAGCGCGCGTGTATATGTTTCTTTCTGCATCGTTTTGGTAGATTTTAGCTTGCCGATGAAGTCATCCGCCCATTTGACCACATTGTAGCGCTCTATGCGTTTTTGCATAATCCTGGTTTTTTCAATTCTTGCAAGTCCCGGCATTTCAAGGGCCTTTTTTATGGCATCGGCCATCTCTTTATTGTTATTAGGGTTTACTATCAAGGCTTCGCCCAGTTCTTTAGCCGCTCCGGTCATCTCACTCAGGATCAGGACTCCATTTCCGTCAGTTTTAGTTGCTATGTATTCCTTGGCGATAAGGTTCATCCCGTCCCTTAAAGGTGTTACAAGAGAGATGTCAGCTATGTTGTAAAGCGCAGCCATGGAAGAGAAGGGAAGAAATTTATACAGATAATGGATAGGAGTCCAACCTACTGTCCCGTGCTTGCCGTTTATTTTGCTTATGAGTTCGTCTACCCGGCTTTTTAACTTTTTATATTGTGGTACCTGTGAACGTGATGGTACAGCAATAAGAATGCATACCACTTTTTCTTTGTATTCCGTATTTTTTTCCAGGAAAGTATTAAATCCCTCCAGACGTTCTATTATGCCTTTAGTGTAATCAAGGCGGTCTACTGATAGAATCACCTGGTAATTGCCCACTTCATTTTTCAGCTTTTCTATCTCTTTTTGTACTTTCGGGTCTTTTTTAGACTCGTAAAAGCGTTCGAACTCTATTCCCATCGGGAAAGTATCAACCTTGACTATTCGGCCGTGAGAGTGAAGTTGACCCATGTCCGGCTCATATCCTAAAATGCGCTGTGAACTTTTCAGAAAATTGAGTGCATAATCATAGGTGTGAAAACCTATCAGGTCGGACCCGATAAGGCCCTCAAGTATTTCATTACGCCATGGTAAGATGCGGAAAAGCTCGAAAGATGGAAAAGGAATGTGAAGAAAAAAACCAATGGTGGCATTCGGCAACTTTTCCCTTAGGAGTTTCGGTAGTAGCATTAATTGATAATCGTGTATCCATATGATGTCCTCTTCTTTTGCTATTGTTAAAACGTCCTCGCAAAAAAGCTCATTAATACGTTTATAAGATTTCCAGAAGTTTTCTTTATATGCAGTATGCTGGGGGAAATAGTGAAATAGAGGCCAAATAGTGTTATTGCAAAACCCGGAATAATAATTATCAAAATCCCTTCTGGGAAGAAATACAGGATGGCAGTTGAATTCTGATATTAGTTTTTTTCTAATTTCCTCCTTACTCTTTTCAATTTTATCGCTATCAATACCGGGCCAGCCTATCCATATACTTTCATATGTTTTGTAAAAAGAACTAATGCCGGTCGCAAGGCCACCAGCACTTTGCTGAAAATTGACCTTTCCTTTCCTTCTTTCCATGCTCACAGGCAGTCTGTTTGAAACTATTATCAATTTGCTCATTTTAACAGTGCTTTACGCTGATACGCTCTGAAATCTTCCTTTTTTAGAAAGTTTTTTGCACTCCCATGAGTTAGGCTGTCCGAAAATGTCATTCTGAGGCTTTAGACGAAGAATCTCTTGTTTGTAACTTGTTGAACTTATAAGATTCTTCGCTTCGCTCAGAGTGACAAAATAAGTCCCTTTTGGTGTTTTCGAGCAGCCCCATTGTAGAGGAGATACAGGGGATTGTAATTAGCATTTAAATCTTAAATATTATAATAGTTAATTTTAGCGCAAAATAAAAGTAAAAAGGGGATGATCAATTGTCAATGGTCAATTATCAATGAGCAATTAACAATTCATTGAACGTGCATAACGAATGCTTTCCCCGTGGTTTGGCCACGGTGTTAACGAGTTAAATTAAATAAAATAACTAATTACGTGAATATTCCCTACGGTTTGCTGCAGGGATCTTCAAATTTTGGTCATTTTTTTTACAGGATCCACAGGGTAGATTGGATTCTATCTAGTAAAACGCTCTATCTATAGAACCCATTGAGGGTAATTTTTTATTTCTTTCCTACCCGCAGTTATCTTGGGCTTTCATTATATAACCCATTATGGGTGGAATATCCTTTCCACATTGTGATGATATAAAAAAATTTTGGAGTGCAAATGAAAAATACTAATAAAAGAATAATTATTATTCAATCGTTTGCACGATATATGTTACCCTTTTTGTGAAAGGATGGATGAGCTATGAGTGGTATAGTTACTATTGAAAAAAATATTTTGGATGATCTGGTTGATGAAACTAGACAAAAAACAAGGAGGCTCTCTTTTTCTTTAAAGAAAAAAGGAAAAACCATAAAGCGGAGAGGCTCCGCAACCGAATGGAGCTTCCGCTCCGATGAGCAAACAAAAAAATTTGTTCAAAAAACAAGCTTTTACATAGTAATGGTATAAATCTTACCGGTTGTTATATAGCTGTTATAGCTATGGAACAAAACTGTGCGATCTTCACCTTAGACAAGCCTTTCAAAAAAATTCAAAAAAACAGTAAAGTGAGACTTCTATAATCTAAATAAAAATGAAAATTAAGAGAGCTGTTATACCTGCTGCAGGGTTGGGGACAAGAATGTTTCCCATTAGCAAAACTGTTCCCAAGGAAATGCTTTCTGTTGGCCAAAAACCGATAATTCAGTATGCTGTTGAAGAAGCGACAGATTATGGAATAGAAACAGTAGTTATTATAATCAATTCAGAAAAGGAAATAATTGAAAGGTATTTTTTAAAAGAACCGTGTTTAGACTATATCTCTGATAGAGCAGTTGAACATTTAAAATTCATTTCTTCAAAAGTTGAGTTGATATTTTTATATCAGAACCAGCCAAAAGGATTAGCTGATGCAATTAGTATTTCCATGGAAATTATAAAGAACGAGCCTTTCGCTCTTTTGCTTCCGGATAATATTCTTTTTTCTGACACTTCATCTCTTTATATACTGTCAGAGGTCTTTAATAAATATAAAAGAGATGTTAGTGCTTTAACAAAAATATATCCCGTGGAGTTTAAATTGTTTGGAAATTCAGGGAAGGTAGAATTGGAAAAGATTGATGGTCGGGTTTATTCTATTAAAGAGATTAAAAATAAAGAAAGGGGTGTTTTCGTATCTAATTCGTGTGACCCAATAATCAGAGGATTTGCCAGGCACATTCTTTTTCCTCATTTTTTTGATTATATTGAGAGAATCAGGTCCGATTTAAATGGAGAATTGGATGATGTCCCTGTTTTTCAATTGCTGTTAAAGGAAAAAGGGATGATAGGTTGTCTTCTTGATGGGAAAGGGTATGATGGAGGAAATCTCCTGGGATATCAGGCTGCAAATGAGTTCATCCAGAATAATGTTATTAAACCGGTTAAATAAAACTGACCATCTACAACAGCATCACAAGAGATCCCCTGGGAAATAATTCTTTTGTGATAAAGGTATAAATAAAAAACACAATAACCTACAGAAACCAGCAGTAAAAAAGAAAGAGACGATGCCCAGTTAAACCACCCTGAGACAAACAGACCGACCGCAGTCATAATTAATATAACGCCAAGATACAACTTAGTCTTTTCTTTACCGATTATGATGGGTATTGTTTCCCGGCCAATCGACTGGTCTCCCTGTATATCCCTAATATCAAATAGGAGGGATCTTGTGTAGACTAGAGAAAAAACAAACAGGAATGCCACAGATGTGGCTAAAAAAGAACCGATACTCTCCTGACTCAAGAATGGAACAAAAACTGTTATAGTTGCCCATGCCAAGGCAATGAACACATCTTTAGAAGCCGGTATGTCTTTCAACCTCCAATATCTACTAAGCCTGATATCTCTTGGAATAATTTTTACACTGTAAAAGATACCTAACAAAGTAGAAGCAAAAACCGCTACAAAGGGTAGTGAGCCTAACTCAAAAGAAACAACGAGTGCGACCAGGGAGGAAATAATTCCCAAAGTTAAAAAGAGAAATTTATATTTTTCATAAAAAGTATTTTTAACTGGATTATTGTACTCCATTGCCTCACGGTCGGTAAAATTGTTCAGCATATACATAGACAGAAAATAGAAAAAGGCAAGAAAAGTGTAGCTGAATTTTGGAGTCAAATACTGCAACGGGCAAATGGAATAGGCAAGTACGCCTCCTCCCAGGGCTACATAAAGGTTGCTGAAAACAAGAAACCTTCCAAGAAATAATAAGAATTGCGATATCCTGCTTAACTCTCTCTCTTTAATGCTTTCTACTTTTTCTATAACCCGACTGATCATCCAGGTAGGGGTAGAAGCTCCAGCAGTAACGCCAACAGTTTGAAATCCGTTCAGCTGTTTTTCGTCAATGTCTTCTTCTGTCTCTATAAAAAAGGTAGGGACACCTGAAGCTCTGGATATTTGTGTAAGGCGGGCAGTATTGGCGCTGTTTTTCCCGCCAACAACAATCATGGCGTCTACTGTTTTAGCCAAATTTATTACCTCTGTTTGTCTTTCATCTGTTGTATCGCATGTGGTTTTAAAAATCAGCGCATGAGGAAAACGCTTTAAAATGAGATTTGTAATTTTTTTATACAGGTTTTTATCAAATGTTGTCTGGGCTACCACGCATATCATTTCCATGTAAGGCAAACTATCAACTCCTGACAAGCTTTCCACAACATTTCCTCTCCCCGCGGTAAAACCTAAAAGACCTTCAACTTCAGCATGATCTTTGTCTCCTGCAATAATAGTAGAATATCCTTTGCGGGCATGACGTTTGATAATAGATTGCACTTTCATTACCAAAGGGCAGGTTGCGTCGTTAATATTAAACCCGTTTTTTTTAATCTCCCGCCTTTTTGTTGGTGTGATTCCATGTGTTCGTATAACCAGATTGTCGGCATCAGCACTCTTAAAATCTTTCAGAACTTTAATATTTTTTGATTCCAGCATTTCAATAACCTGAGGGTTATGTATTAAAGGACCATAAGTATAAAGGGTGCCTTTAACTTTTTCTGAGACATCCATTACTATATCCAGAGCTCTTTTAACGCCCCAGCAAAACCCCGCTGTTTTTGCTAATTTGACTTTCAACATAAATTTTTATACTTAACAGGTTACCTTAATAAAAATGATAGAATAAGATATTATACTTCATTATGGTAAAAAAGAAACTCTTTGGCAAGCGTTCGACTGATCTCACGCCAAAGGTCCAGGTGACATAAGAACCTGTCATGCTGAGCCTGTCGAACTATGACACGATTTTGGGGGAAATTAAGTAGTTTTTTTACATTAGAGGTTTTGGAATTTTAAAATAAGAAGAAAGATTTAAAGGGCAGGGAAGGGTCAGCCCTGCCATTTAATCAGATAGGAGGTTTATCTCCAGAGTGGTTAGACCTCTTAACGAGGGGGCTATTGGGTCTATCAAGAACTTTTTAACTTGCCATCCATGTTTACTATATCGGAGGTTGAGAAAAAATACTTTATAGTTATTTTTTAAAATTGTGTATACTTAAACTCAACGTGGAGTAGTCTCAATCACAATTCGGTATGGAAAACCGAATTGGACGATTTCCAGAGGAAAGTCGCCCGGAGTGTTGAGGCCAAGGATGGCTAAAAGCCAAAATATTTATAGCCACGAAAACCACGAAGAGAAATATCTTTTAAAAATCCTTTTTTTAATACCCTTGGCGATCTTAGTGGTAAATATCAATAGTTTACAAAACGCGTATGAATATAAAAGAACAGTTAGAGTATTTGCTTCGTGGTTCCGTTGAAGTGATTTCGGAAGAGGCGCTTTATGAAAAGCTTGAAAAGTCAATGTCCTCTGGTAAGCCTTTGAAAGTGAAAGCCGGTTATGATCCTACTGCTCCGGATATACATCTTGGCCATACTCTCTTAATACAAAAAATGAAGCATTTCCAGGACGTAGGACATGAAGTGATTTTTTTAATAGGCGATTTTACCGGCATGATCGGAGACCCAAGTGGAAAATCAATAGCGCGCAAAAAAATGACAAAGAAAGATATCGCTAAAAATGCCGCTACTTATAAAAAACAGATTTTTAAAATACTGGACCCCAATAAAACAACTATTGTTTTTAACAGTCACTGGATGGAGAAGATGTCCTCCTCGGATTTTATAGAGTTAACCAGTCGTTATACGGTAGCACGAATGTTAGAAAGAGATGATTTTCATAAACGGTATAAAGGACAGCAACCTATAAGTATTCATGAGTTTATATATCCTTTAATACAGGGATATGATTCAGTAGTATTAAAAGCAGATGTAGAGTTAGGTGGCACAGACCAAAAATTCAATTTACTGGTAGGAAGAGAACTCCAAAAAGACTTTGGCCAGGAACCACAGGTAGTTTTTACAATGCCGTTGCTTGAAGGCACCGATGGAGTTCAGAAAATGAGTAAAAGCTTGGATAATTATATTGGAATTACAGAGTCGCCCAAAGAAATATTTGGAAAGATAATGTCTATATCTGATGAATTAATGATCAGGTATTACGAACTACTGAGCGATATTTCCATGAGTGAAATAAAAAAGATGAGAAAAAAGCTAAAAGCAGACACTGTTAATCCGAAAAAATGCAAAGTAAAATTAGCAAAAGAAATAGTTGCGAGGTTTTATTCAACGGACGAGGCTAACAATGCCGAAAAAGAATTTGAAAATATTTTTAAGAAAAAAGAACTTCCACATGAAATGCCGCAATTTAATGTTAAGTGGAATAATGAGAAAATGTGGGTCTGTCATTTAATTAAAGAAATAGGGTTTTCCAAAAGCTCGTCGGAGGCAGTTCGCCTGATTAGGCAGGGGGCGGTTAGCATTAACGGAGAAAAGATAACGGACAGTGATCTGCAAATGGAAAAAAAAGATACGTTTATTTTAAAAATCGGAAAAAAACGATTTGCCAGGATCAAACCTAAATAAAGAAATAGGAGTGCCTAACATTGGGAATGACAATTACTGAAAAAATTTTGGCTTTTCATTGCGGAAAAGATTATGTCACTCCAGGCGAATTGATTAACGCTAGGGTAGATATTGCTTTAGGGAATGATATTACTGCTCCCATAGCCATTGATATTTTTGAAAAATCAGGAGCTAATACTGTTTTTTCTAAAGATAAAATCGCGTTAATAGCAGACCACTTTATCCCAACAAAAGATATAAAATCAGCACAACAGGTTAAGCAGTTAAGAGAGTTTTCGCGAAAACATCAGATCACACATTACTTTGAGCAGGGGAGAGTTGGAGTAGAACATGTCTTGCTGCCTGAAAAAGGAATTGTGCTTCCCGGAGACCTAATTATAGGAGCAGATTCCCATACTTGTACTTATGGAGCCCTTGGGGCGTTTTCTGCTGGTGTCGGAAGCACCGATCTTGCCGCGGCTATGATTACCGGTGAAGTGTGGTTTAAAGTCCCTGAATCGGTAAAGTTTGTTTACCATGGAAAATTAAACGATTTTGTCTCAGGGAAAGATTTAATTTTATATACTATTGGTATGATAGGTGTGGATGGGGCGACATATATGGCAATGGAGTTTACCGGAGAGACAATTTCTGATCTCTCGATGGACAGCCGTTTTACAATGGCTAATATGGCTATTGAGGCAGGGGCAAAGAATGGAATTTTTGAGCCGGACGAGAAAACCAAACAGTATGTGAGCAAAAGGAGTTCAAGAGTTTTTAAAGAATATTTTAGTGATGAAGACGCGAAGTATGTAGAAACTTATGAGATTGACTGCGAAAAAATTGAGCCTCAGATTGCGTTTCCTCATTTGCCTGAAAACTCAAAACCCATCAGTGAAGCCATTGGTATTCATATAGATCAGGCAGTCATTGGCTCATGCACGAACGGGAGGTATTCCGACCTTGAAGATGCGGCAAATATTTTAAAAGGGAATAAAGTTCACTCGGACGTTCGTCTGATTATTATTCCTGCTACACAGTATATATACAATCGGGCACTAAAGGAAGGTTTGTTCCAGATATTTCTGGATGCGGAAGCTATTGTAAGTCCTCCCACATGTGGTCCCTGCCTTGGTGGTCATATGGGTGTGCTTGCGGATGGGGAGCGGGCTATAGCTACAACCAACCGAAATTTTGTCGGACGGATGGGGCACACCAAAAGTGAAATTTATCTTTCTAACCCTGCAGTCGCGGCTGCCTCCGCTATCAAAGGAAAAATTACCCATCCGAAAGAAATTGTTTCGTAAAGAAATGCAGTAGAATGAAAAGGTACACCAGTTCGTCCTCAATAATATAAAAAACGCCGGGGTTATTTTCATTTAGTTTAAAGAGAAAAAATATGTGGGCAGACTTGTTGAAAGCAAGCTTGGTGAGAAGGTTGTTCCAAAAGTAGATAGCTATTTATGTTCAAAGGTGCTGAGAGGAGATCCTATAGCTCTTCGGATCATTTCGGGTGAAGGTACCATTGTAGCATTTGAGAGTGAGCTGATAGAGAAGAAACTGCCAAAACTGGTTCTCAAGTTTCCTGAAAAAGAAAGTGACAAAGACCTTCGAACCACCGGGCGCACGCCGGCAGGATTACGAGCAAAGATTGTTGCAAAAAGCAGTGAAAATACAGTGATTCCAGAGGACACTTCTGCCGTAGGAACTGTGCAAAACTTAAGTGATAGCGGATGCTCTGTCACAGCAAGTGTTAACCTGAAAATGTCAGATATAGTTAATTTTTCCATCACATTGTCTGTAAAATACGTAAACAAAGTGTTTGATCTGCGAGGTGCTATCCGAAGAAAGAAGACTGATGAATACGGAAGAAACAATTCCGGAATAGAATTTTTTGATGACGACAGGAAGATATTAAGCGGAATCAGGAAGTTTGTGGAGAGCCAGAAAAAAACTTCTTAAATTTTTTTTTACAGTGTAATAGTATAAATTGTGCTGCTTTTTTTCTGTGGTTATTTATTGAGAATTTTTTTTACTGCTTCCATTACGGATTTTGCGTCTGGTTGAGAAGGGTTAATTTTTAGTGACTTTTGGAAGTAGTATACTGCTTGAGACGGTTTATTTTTGTATCGCAAATAGATTAATCCAAGATTATTGTGTGCGGTAAAATTATCAGGGTCTAATTTTAAAATCTGCTGAAAGGATTCTTCCGCCTTATCATAGCTTCCTCTCATCATAAGAATGTTTCCTAAAGCGATTCTGGCAGGAACATAGCTGCTGTCCAGTTTCAAGGCCTTTGAAAAATAGCTGAAGGCCATGTCTATGTTCTCTGTTTTCATATAAATTTTGCCGAGTTCAAAATAGGCTGCCGGGTATAATTGTTTGTTTTTCAGATATGCTAGATAATCATCTTTGTATCTCTCATATGCTTGATAATCATTGAAGTCACTGACGCTTAACAGATCGGTATCAGCGTATTTCAGAAATTTTTGATAAGTGCTGATTGCCTTCTTGTATGACTCTCTTCTCGAATAAATGCTCGCGAGATTAAAGTATGCTTGGTAGAAATCACGTTGTTGTCCAATAGTCTTTAAGTATTCCTGAACTGCCTCATCCAACATTCCTTTCATCTCATAGGCTTTTCCAAGATTATAATGCGCTTCCGTGAATTGATCATTAACCTTTAAGACATGCAGGTATTCCTTAATAGCGAGATCAAATTGATTTAGCTTTCCGTACACAGTGCCGAGATTATTATGTGCATAGTCATAGTCGGGAGCAAGAGAGACGGCTTTTTTAAAAGAGTGAATAGCTTTTTGATAGTCCGCTTTTTTCTCATAGGATTCGCCAAGGTTGGTAAATGGTCTTGGTTTCAAGGGAGACTTTTCAGCAGCGTCACTCCACAAAGACACATCATCTTTCCATGTAAAATTACGCTGAATGGTCAAGGAAGATAAAATTACTATAGGAGCAATAATAAAAATCAGGCTTGCTATCAGTCCGGCTGTACTCTTTTGATTCTTTTTGTAAAAGGCACTCAAAAAAACTGAAAAAATTATGGCAATTCCTACGAAAGGAAGATAAATACGATGCTCAGCAACCGGGTCTAACAGTGGAATAATACTGGAAGTGGGGAGTAGAGTGATATAAAACCAGAAAATTCCAAAGGTGATGAGAGGATTTTTCTTATAAAAATATAATCCTATAATCAGGAGTAAAATGATAAGAAACAAACAAAATAGTACAGGAATATCTGTTAGCCCCTGTGCAATATGAAAATCAGGATCAACATTTTGATTAAAAGGGAAAAAAATAATTTTCAGGTAGTAAAAGACGATTACTTTGAATTCTGTTAGCAAATAAAGAAAACTTGAAATATAATCTTTTGTTAAATTCAATGCCATAGTCACAGGACTCAGAAGAGAATTTATTAGAGATAAAGGCTTGATATTTATGGCCGACAACCATTGCGAGTTTATGTATTTTGAAAATACAGTCAAGATCAGAGGGCTTGCTATTATACAAAAACCAATGCTGCTTGTGAGTTTATTTAGGAGGTCTTTCTTTATTGCTGATGATTTTTGAGAAAGAAAAAAAAGGTAATAAATAATAAATACTGCCGGAAAGGAAATAATTATTGGTTTTGAGCCGAATCCCATCAATAGGGATATTGCTGACAGGAAAATAAAAGAAAATGCTGATGAATATAGTGCCGAACGAGTGTATTTAATAAGAAAGAAAAAAGATGAAAGAAAAAAAAATGTAGCTAACAACGTTGATCGATTTGAAATATAAGTAACGGCCTGAGTATTTATCGGATGAACCGCAAACAAAAGACTGGATAAAAGAGGTATATTGATTCCAGCATCTGATTTGAATCCATTTTTTGAAAAACGAAAATTACAGAGCGTTTCCTTGAGCAATACAAAAATCAACAGGCAGGTTAATATGTGAACAGAGATATTGAAAATATGAAATCCGAAAACATTAAAACCCCCAACAGAGTAATTTAAAAAAAAGGAATCCATAACTACGGACCGATTTTCGAGATTTAAAAGAGTAAAGACAATAGGATCAACTGGCTTAAAAGTTGTAGGATGCCGAAAATATTCTTTTAATCCTTCGTTATTAACAATATATCCGAAATCATCAAAGTGAAAACTATTTTCAAAGATATTAAAGTAAGATAATAAAGAAATTAGAATAATAACTGCGAATGAACATGCCTCTCGCTTATTTAGCATAACCACTTAAATCCAATCCTACATTCTAAAAGGTTCTAATTTTTCATCATTATAAACCCAAACATTCGACCTGTTTTACCTTTTTCAGCACGATAAGAAAAAAAAATATCGTTTCTGCAAGAAGTGCATTGATCAAGATTTAAAATATTTTCTTTTAAAACTCCTTTTTTTATCACTTGTTCTATATTTGCCTCAAATAAATCAACTTCATAACAGCATTTTTTTATACCGGGACCAATGCCTGCAATTAAATCTTCAGGTATTGTGCCGAAAAGGATTCTCATTCGTTCGATTGCTGCCTCTACAATGGAAAGCATAGTTCCATTCCTGCCGGCATGAATTGCCGCAATAGCTTTTTGTTTTTTATCTATAAGCAAAATTGGAAGGCAATCAGCTGTTACAACAGCAAGAATAACGTTTGACTGGTTTGTAAGCAGGCCGTCTCCCGTCATTTTTTGGATTTCCTGAGGAGTATTTTTTTGAAGGTCTACGTTGATAATTTTGTTGTGATGAACCTGGCGGCATGAAATTACAGGGACTGATGGAAAACCAATAAGTTTGGTTAATATCTTTAGATTTTTTTCAACATGGTTTGATTGATTGTAATTGTATAAATTCAGGTTAAAATTTTGCCCATTATCCAGTTTTCTAAGAGTAAAACCATGCACAATGAAAGGAATTTTAGAAAGCGCTGGTAGGGCAACAAAACTCATTTGTTATTAACAGCCATGACAACCTTCCATAAGTCGAATTTATTCATTTTGTATTTTGAATTAACGAGAAGATTGCTTTCAGAAATCAAATGATCCAAATCCAGGTCAGTTCTCCAGCCGATTTTTCTGCAAATTGGGTTCACCATATCTTCAATTCTAGCCATAAGCTTATTATTGCTCTGAAAATGGTTAATTATAATTAGGTTACAGTCTTTTTTGCATACTCTCTTCATTTCTGAAATAACTTTTACCGGGTCCGGCACCACACTGATAACAAAAGTAGCGATAACCTGATCGAAGGTGTTGTTTTTAAATTGAAGGTTCATGGCATCCATTTGCTTTAACGTAACATTTTTAAGACAATGCTTTTTTATCTTTTTATGGGCCTTTTTGAGCATTTCTTCGGAAAGATCAACTCCGGTTACATGGCAGTAATCAGGGTAAAGTGGGAGGGCCAATCCGGTACCGACCCCAACGTCGAGAATTTTGTCATCAGGCCGGATATTCATCTGTTCAATTACATGTTTATGGCGAGGGTGAAAAAACTTTTTGAAAATAAAATCATATACATTAGAATAGCCTGCATATATCCGTTTTATATCTTCCGCAGTCATTAATTTAAAGTCCTTCTTTTTCAGTTATCATATATTATTTTGACGGAACTAAAATTTCTTTTGGTGCCTGGAATATTCCTTTGAACAAACTAACCATCTTTTTACCTAATGACTTTATGGGGACAGATTTAACTTCAGGGGATCCCATTTTGCCTTTCACGTTATAATAACTTATAAACAAACCTTTACCATCATTTCCAGTCACAATGGTTCCTACAATTGGAATTTTTGACATTTTTTTATTCAAGTTTTGCCAGGGAGCAACTCCAACTGAAAGATCAAGTTTCTTATTTCCTAAATCGAGAGAGCCAATAACAGAAGTTCTGCGCTCAGGGGTGTCAATAACATAATTCTCTGTTATTGCGACTCCATTATCTATAACAAAATTCCCTTTAATCTGATCATATTCCATAGAAGCAGTTAGAGGAATATCGCTTTCAGTTATTTCAGATCCAAAGCCTAAAATTTGTTTAATTCCAGAAATTAAATTTTGCTTATTATAATCACCTTTAATCAAAAGTAAAGACAAATCACCGGATAATGTTGGAGCTATCTGTTCCAGGTTAGAGCCTTTTCCCATTAAACGACTTGTCAGAGAAAGCCTGCCGGTTATGCCATCCTTGAAGTATTGCTGGAAAACGCTTTCAAATTTTTTTGCCTCGAAAGATTTACCACGTAGCTTGAGAGAAAAGTCAAGACCGTGGTCAGAAAGAAAATTAAGATTTGCATCCGCGGAAATGTACTTTTTGCTAAAGAAAATCTTCATTCGGTCAAATATAAATACTCCATCTTTTAGCTGGATTTTCCCGTTTAAGTGGGGAAACTTTAAGAAACTGAATTCCCCTTTTTCGGTATCAAGATCAATCTTACCGCTAGTTACAAGAAATAAAGGACTATTTTTTAGTAAAGAGTTGATTTCATTAATGGACCTAATCTTGCGGGGAAGAAATTGATTTAAATCCAAATTTTTAGATTTTAGCTTAAGGGTAAAAACAGGTTTATCAAAATTGACTATCTCACCTTTTATGGTGGCATCCGATTTACCGGCTAACATGGATAAGTTTTTGATAGAAACTTTTTGATTGTTGAAGCTAAATTTGGCTTTTATGTTGCTAATTGTGTTTGGAGAAAAATCAAATTTAAAACTACCGTTGTTGATAGCTGCCTTTCCTTTAACTTCAAGCGGTTTTTTTCCCTTTAAATTCCCCTTGACATTGAACGAAGTTGACAGTTTTCCCGAAGTTAATTCATTATTAAAAAAAACTGCAAGCTTTGCTGCATCCGCAAGCTTAAAATCATCAGCATAGATATTAATATTCAAATGTGGTTTTATTAAACCCGAAATTGCTCCATTTCCAATAATTTTATTTCCTTCATAAGTTGCTTCAAATTTTTCAAAGTAAAAGTTATTAAGCTTTTCAATTAACCCATCCCAGGTAACAGTATTTTTTTGGTCGATTCTTTTCTTAATCCATTTTTTGTACTGATAGAATGATTTTGTCAGATCAAGTTCCCCGGTGGTTTTAATAGCATTATAATCACCATTGAGGTTTAATTTAATTCCGGTTGTTCCATTAAAAACAAAATTTTCTTTTCCATCTATATTTAAAATATTCCAAATTTCGTTTAGATCGGCGTCGCCATTAACCTTCAAAGCTATTTTTGGATTCTTTGATGCATAATCAAGTGTTTTCCCATTTATACTGAAAGTTGAATTGCCAATTAAACCATTAAGGCCTTTCCATTCAAGTTTGTTTTTTGTAAAAAAAATATTTCCTTTCAGTCTTGAGAAAAACAAAGGAAACCTATTGTGAGAGGCATGCACATCATTTAACCGCAAGCCTCCTGAAATATCCCATCCATTGGTCTCTGATAAATTATTGTTTATTTGAACTATCACCTTGCTTCTCCCAGATATAATATTAACATTATTCATATCTTCGAAAGCATCATTTACATTTAAGTAGGTGACAAGGATTGGATGTATCTCATTCAATAGAGCATCTATTTCGATTTTCAGGTTTAATACTGGTTGAATCGAACTATCCAAAATCCCTCCTGTTATATTCAGAATTTCAGATTGCCCGTATTTTCCGGACAAACTGGAAATATAAAATAACTTCCCTTTTTCTGAATCACTTTTTATTATTTTATGTAAAAAGTCCGTCATATCTTTATCTTTACTGGGAACTAAAGAGCGGTTGCTGTAAAACTTTACTTTTCCATTTATATTGCTTAAATTATGAACTAAGTCATTATGGGTGAAAGCAACATTTTTAAGCTCTATATTCCCGGAGTGCCTGAGTTTCAGTGGCTTTTTTACGTCACCGGACAAATGAATCTGAATTTCCGCTTTTCCGGAAATAGCATCGATTTTTTCATTTTTCCAAACATTATCGAAAAAAGATGGTTTGGATGCCAGCACAGGGAAAAGTTGGTCCAATTGCAGCGAAGCCCGTGTCGAGATATCTATCGCAGGATCTTTAAAGGGTTTGGAGATTATGCCAGAAAGCATTGAAATTGTAGAGTTTTTATACGCACCGGACATGTTTGAAAGTTTTACGGACTCTTCATCAAATAGAAGTTCACCAGTAATATTTTTAGCTGTTATTCCATCTAGGCCAATTCTGAAGTCGACTTTTTCAGCGCTAATTTCACCGTTAAAAAGTTTAAAATTTTCCATCAGATGAATGTTCTTCAATTGATGAAACTTTCCATTAAATTTCAGTGTTTTAAACTTTAATTTCCCTCTAAGCGCTCTATTCTGGAATTCGCGCAAGGATGACGGCAATAAGGATAGAGGAATGTTACTAAAAAAGGATTTTAGTTCAAAAGGAGTGCTTTGAAGTTCAAAGCCGATAAAAGGATTTTTTGAGAAAGGTTGCTCTATTAAAGTTTTTCCCGTTAGTGTTAGATCAGTTGACTTGATTTTGAATTTATTAATATCTAATTTTTCTTTATCCAAGAATAAATCATAATCTATTCCCCACTGGTGAACTTTTAGTGGGTCGGATAAAACAAGACTCTGAGATAAGCCTAAAGATCTAAATTCGGTTTTACCAATAGATTTAACCCCCCCTGCAAAAGATCCTTCATAGATAGCATTCAAATCTATAATTCCATTCCATTTTTTAGCCCGGAAAAATTGTTTTATATAAGGTTGAAACTGATTTATATTTAATGAGCTTAAATTAATATTTCCTTTTAAAACCAGGTTTTCTAATTTAAGATCACCCGCCATTTTTTTAATCTCAGTTTCTATCCTGAATGATGTGGGCTGCATATCATTAAGGATCTTTCCTTGAATTATACCGGTAACGGCTCTTTTCATAAGTGGTCGAACTAGCTCCAAATTAAAATCGGAAACTTTGGTTATTAACGGTGTTTCTGAAACTTTCGTGTCCTGTAAAATAAGTTGCCCATTTTTTATTATCAATTTTTTCATTATGGGTAGAAGGATTTTTTTTGTCTGAATTTCAGAAAAGAATTTGTTTGGAATTACCTCGTTAATCCAGTTTACGAGGTTGGTTTTTCCTTCATGCGACCGATAAATCTGAACACGTGGACCTATTATCTGAACTTTTTTAATAGCGAGATGCTTTTTAAATATTAAATATTTAAATAAAGGTAAAAAATAAAAGGATACTACAAACCGATTAGAGGTTATAAAATTTTCTTCTTTATCTTTTTCTTTAATAGCCACATTTTCCAGAATAATATCCAGCCCTTTTACGAAACTTAGTCTGGCGTTACCAATCGATACTTTTCGCTTTATTGTCTTTTCGATTTCTTGTGCTATCTGGAGCCTGTATTGACTTATGTCCATAAATCGAAAGACGAGGTTTAAAGTAACGGTAGCAAAAAGGAATAAAGTGGCAAGAGCAGTCAGTATTAAGACAATTTTTCTTTTACGTATCATTTTTTATATGCTATCAGGAAAGAAATAGAGGCACACAAATCAGCAGTGTTTCGATTAATGCCAATACAAGCCAATGGGAGTAACTACTGCTCCGATAATGTCAAAAGGTTTCGCAGGTTAAAAGAGGCCCATAGTTCACAACCTATCGCGAAAACACCTGTAATAGTCATAACTATCTTAATGACTATCAATAAGTTCTCCATGAAATATATAACAGCCCCTAAGCTATCAGAAGTTAGGAAGCAGCAAAAGAGTAAAGCCGTAAGCCATATAAATATATTATATACACCATAATATCATAATTCAATAATTCCATTTATGTGCTGATTAGCTTGCTTCTGTGCTGCGAGTTATAAATGCCTTGACTTGCCTTATGCTGGGTGATAAAAAGAATTTAACCTATAGTAGAAATACAGACAATTGTAACTTCAAAAGACATTTTTTCTGTAGTTTAACATGAAAAAGACCTTTCAATTTCTAATCCTATTTCTTTCTTTCACGATTTTAATTAGCTGTGGTAGGCAAAGAGAACCGTTGGAAAAACTTGTCGCGAATTTTGCTGGAGCGCCGGAATATTCCATTATCCTGCAGGATATGAAAGAGGAGGGAGGGTTTTCCAGTTCTTATTACCATAAATATAAAGTCATTCAAGGGGAAAAGTCTTTTCTTACCGAATGGCTGAGAGTTTCAAGGGGTAACTACCAAAACAATCAAAATTTTCTCGGTATGACACTTGTTTCAAAAACAAAGGATGGAGTAAGCAATACACCACATCCGCCCGGCTACCAGTATATGGGGAACTCGCAGTATGGCGAGTGGCGTAAAGACAGCGGTGGAAATTCCTTTTGGGCGTTTTATGGCCAATATGCTTTTTTCACCCATATGTTCGGCTGGGGCAATCGCACTTTTTATCGAACGGACTATGATGCCTATCGGACCTCTCAAGCAAGTCGCAGGCCATTTTTCGGACGGAACAAAGAGTATGGAACAGGAGGAAAATTTACAAAGCGAACCAACCCGAACTTCTTTGATCGCAAGATGTCAAAACAACGGATGGCAAAAAGCCGATTTTCCGATCGGGTTGGCCGCCGCTTTGGAGGAAGCCGCAGTAGTTTTGGCGGAGGAAGAGGTTTTGGAAGTTTTGGAAAATAAACCACTAATTACACTGATTTTTCTCCGCAGATTAGATCATAGAAGAATATCTGCGGAGACTTGAATTCATTGATTAGAGAGTATTAAATAAATGAATATAGATAATCTTTTATTAGCGGTAATTTATCTCATATGCGCATGTGTTCTCTTTTTGATTGGCAAGATTGCACACGACGGAATTAACCGCTCATATAAATTAAATGAAGAATTGGTCAAAAAGGATAATTCTGCTCTTGCCGTAGCAATGGTTGGCTATTACCTGGGACTTACCCTGGCAATAGGTGGGGTCATTTTAGGACCTTCAGCCGGTTTGACGGAAGATCTTATCGATATCTTTATTTATGGTCCACTGGCCATTATTTTGATGAATATATCCGCGGTTATCAATGACAGATTTATCCTGTTTAAATTTAACAATGTTAAAGAGCTTATCGAAGATCAGAATGTGGGAACAGGAGTTGTAGAGTGCGCGGTATACTTGGCTACAGGCATGATTATCTTCGGATCTCTCTCTGGGGAAGAAGGCAGTGTTGTTACTGCCATCGCATTTTGGGGTTTGGGTCAGGTCGCCCTTATATTAACCGGTCTGCTTTATAACTTTATTACTCCTTATGACATTCATGAACACATTGAAAAGGACAATGTTGCTGTTGGAGTGAGTTTCGCGGGAGCGCTCATTGCCGTTGGCAACATTATTCGCCATGGAGTCAGCGGTGATTTCATTTCCTGGAATGAAAATTTGATTACTTTTGTCAGCTTCGTCGTTCTGGGATTTGTTTTTCTGCCGATTATCCGCGTTTTGACAGATAAGATTCTTTTGCCCGGTGAAAAGATTACCGACGAATTGATTAATCAGGAAAAACCAAATCTTGGTGTTGCTTTTATCGAAGCATTTTCATATATTGGCGCTTCCTTTTTTATAGTTTGGAGTTTGTGACATAGCAGGGATTAGATTAATATTTTTCCTCAATTCCGGTTATACCAGGCCACATATTACCGCGTACCTCTTCTTCATTTACTTTTTCTATAATCACTAATCAAAACGCGACCCCAGCCTCTGCTTTAAAGTTAACAGCAGACTTTACTCCTTTACCTTGACCCCCTATCGCCCAACTATCCCTTTCAAAAGCTCACGTTTTTAGAGCATCTGGCATCTGGATTACTCCCCATTACAATCGTTGAAATTATAAAAAATAACTTGAATTTACCCGGGTAGCATTATTAAAAAAATGAGTAGAGCTACCAACCAAAAATAGGTACTGCTATCTATTTACCTTTATGTCATGTTTTGCTTAGTATGAATTACCTTATAGAATCATTATTACTGCTTTTCAAAGGAGGCTCTTTGTAATGAAAACTTTTTCATTCACTTCTATGATAGCTTGTTTTCTTTTTTTCACATATTTTTTTGCGGCAGGATGCGCTAAGAAAGCTTCTGTTGCTCCCACTCCTCCCCCGGTTGTAAAAATACAGCCTGAAGACATAAAACATGGAGCTAAAGCAGCTGGATCAGAGTTTACTTACGAGGAAATAAGTGCTTTTCGATTCTTTTTTTTAAGAGAGTAGGCACGTTAGGTTAGTTAAAGTGTTTAGCGAACGCATTCCCCGATGCTTGCGGCGTGGTTAGAGGGCGAACTTAAAAAAATTATACTTTCCACTGAAGATTTCCTGTTACTTGCAGCAGAGAACTTCAATAAACTAAAGAACTATACATCAGCCGCTTCAAGCTGTAAAAATTATAGGTTACAAAGGGAGTTGTCAACATCTCCATCTGCAATTCTTATTTTATGGGCGAGGTCAGCATAAAGTATGCTAATGTTACAGTTGACCATGCCGGTAAAAATATGAGACTACCGCCAAGGCTAGGACCTAACAACCAATGTAGACATAGGGTTTCACTTATAAAGGTTTGGGTAATTAAACGTCTCCGAAATTCCACAACGCCCAGGATACTATCAATGTTTTGCTATATAGACAGCTTTATAATGAAACTGATATACTACGGCGATGACATACCAGTCACCAAAATCCGCAATTCAAAATCCGAAATTTAAAATCAACTCAAGTCGTTATCTCAAATTAAGTCTCTTCGCAACCGGCTTTGCCGGTATTGTGGCTGAATTTGTATTAGCCACTTTGGCAAGCTATCTTATCGGTAATCCTATCCTACAGTGGACACTTGTCATGTCGTTCATGCTATTTGCAATGGGGGTTGGCAGCCGTATCAGCAAATATCTCCATAACTGTCTGCTGGATAGTTTTATCTGCATCGAATTTCTACTGTCTATTTTTTGCGCGACATGCGCCGCGATCAGCTACTCTGTTATCCCTTATACAACTCACACCAGCTTGATCATCTACACAATTGCTGTAATCATCGGCCTGCTCATCGGTATGGAAATCCCTTTAGTAACAAGGATCAATGATTCTTATGAAAGCCTGAGGGCTAACATATCATCGGTAATGGAAAACGATTATTACGGAGCATTAGCGGGCGGATTGGTATTCGCGTTTTTCGCCCTGCCAAAACTTGGCTTGACCTACACGCCGGTAGCATTAGGGATGATCAACTTTTCCATAGCCGGTATTCTTTTGTGGAAATTTCATCATCTGATTAAATATAAAAGTATTCTGAAATATTCTTTTGCCGCGATTTCAGTGTTCATGATTGTTTTTCTTATCCTCATCGAACCGATTATGCTTCATGGGGAACAAAGCAGGTACCGGGATAAGATTATTTTTTCAAAACAAACGAAATACCAGAAAATTGTGGTAACCCGGTGGAAAGATTTTTACTGGTTATATATTAATGGGCATGTTCAGTTCAGCAGTTATGATGAAGAGAAATATCATGAACCGCTGGTTCACCCGGCCATGCTGCTTTCTCCATTGCCAATGTCCGTGCTCATTTTAGGCGGGGGAGATGGTCTGGCGGTAAAAGAGGTATTAAAGTATAAAGAAGTAAAGAACATAACTGTCGTGGATATTGATCCTGCAATGACGGACCTTGCCAAAACTCATCCTGCTTTCCGAAAACTGAACGGAGATTCTATGAACAATTCAAAAACTCATATTGTCAACCAGGACGCCTACAAATTTCTGCAAAAGAGTGAAGATTTGTATGATGTTATAATTATTGATCTGCCTGACCCAAATTCCATTCAATTAGCCCGGCTTTACTCTCGCGGCTTTTACACTTTTTGCAAGAATCATTTAACCAAATTTGGGGTGATTGTCACCCAGAGCGCCAGTCCGCTTTACACAAAAAAGGCATTTCTAACGATTATGAAAACAATGGAATCCGTGGGCATTACCGTACTACCTTACCATAACCAGATTCCAACGATGGGTGAGTGGGGCTGGAACCTGGGAGTGCGTGATGAGTTGATAGGCAAGAAAGAACTTAAGGGAAAAGTTCAGAAATTAGATTTTAATAAAATTCCTACACGATTTTTAAACCAGGACGCTATGATTTCTATGACACATTTTGGAAAAGGAATTTTTGATATAGAGGAAGATCTGGAGGTCAATACTGAACTTAATCCTGTTCTGGATCAATATTACAGGGAAGGCTCATGGGCTTTGTACTGAATAATGAAAATTTCATCTTTCATCAACCTTTTAAAAAACTCTGAAGATTTTGGAAATCTCATTGCTCACCATCACATCATTCCTCAAAGAAAGGCGGCTCATTGCGGCAATGAATATTTTCTGGCCAAAGAAGTAAATGACGCCTTGAAACATCTTGGCATTAACCAGTTATACTCCCATCAATATGAATCAATAAAAGCCGCTCGTGAAGGAAAGAATATCATTCTTTCCACTCCAACTTCTTCAGGAAAAACTCTCGCGTACAATATCCCTGTTTTTGAATCCGTTTTATCGGATGATATGACAAGAGCTTTTTATATATTCCCTTTGAAAGCCCTGGGACAGGATCAGTTAAAGACCCTGATAGACTTCTCTTCTAAATTACCAGGTAAAGATATAAAGGCGGAGATATACGACGGAGATACACCTTCCCATGTCCGTAAAAAAATAGCAAATAACAATCCGCACATTATTATTACCAACCCTGATATGCTTCATCTCGGTTTTTTAGCATATCATCATAATTGGGCCGATTTTTTTAAAAACATGAAATATATCATTATTGATGAATTGCATACTTACAGGGGAGTATTTGGGTCTCATATTGCCCAGATACTGCGACGTCTTCGCCGCATTTGCCTTCTCTATGGTTCCAATCCGTACTTTATAACCTGCTCGGCAACCATTGACAATCCTTCACAATTTGCTGAAACCCTTACAGGGGTACCTTTTCATTCGATAACAGAAAACGGTGCTCCAAACGCCGGTGGGCACTTCCTTTTTTTAAACCCAGCTTTAAGCGCCTACACTGAAACAGCTAAACTGTTCAGGCTTTTATGCAGCGACGGCTTTAAGATCATTGCATTTACCAAGTCGAGAAAGGCAACTGAACTGATTTACACGTGGATTAGCCAAGTAGATGCCTCATTAAGAAAAAAGTCAGTTCATACCGCGCCGGTTTTTTGCCGGAAGAAAGAAGGGAGATAGAAGCAAAACTTTTTTCCGATGAGCTACAGGGTGTTATTGCGACCAGCGCTCTGGAGATGGGAATCGACGTTGGTGGCCTGGATGTCTGCTTGTTAGTCGGTTACCCAGGCACTGTAATTAATACATGGCAGCGTGGAGGCAGAGTAGGGCGGGGAACCATGGAATACTTGATCATACTCATAGCACAGCAGGATGCACTAGACCAGTACTTTATGCGTAATCCGACGGACTTTTTTCAAAGAGGATACGAAAGGGCTGTGCTTGACCCCGACAACCCGGAAATAGTTAAGCAGCATTTAGTATGCGCCGCTTCGGAATCTCCTTTAAATGTTGATGATCAGGTATTTAATGTAAAAGAACATATTGATATTCTGCACCAATTGTCATTAGACGGACAATTACAACCAGACGAAGAAAATAAAACCTGGTATTCTTCAAGAAAAAGACCGCATCGCCTGGTGGATATCCGATCCGTTGGAGAGGGATTTACTATATTTGAAGACAGCACGAACAGGGTCATAGGAAAAGTATCGGGAGGACGTGTTTTTACAGAATGCCATAAAGCAGCGGTTTATCTCCACAAGGGAAGTCAGTATGCTATTAGCCGTTTTGATCTGGATAAAAAAAATATTTACGCTATAAAAAGAAATGAATCCTACTACACGAGGGCCAAAGAAGAAAAAGAGACGGAAATTCTCTCTTTGTTCGGATCAAAACCGGTGATGAACTTTATTGTTAAAAATGGAAGATTAAAAGTTACAAGCAAGGTAACGGGATATGAAAAAAGAATAATTTCAGGACAGGAACTTTTGTCTCATCATGAGCTAAACCTACCGGAGCAAATATTTGAAACAGTAGGATTTTGGATTGAGATTGATGACACAATTAAATTAAAAATTGAAAACAAAGGAAATCACCATATGGGAGCTATCCACGCGGTGGAACACGCGGCAATTTCAATGTTCCCGTTATTTGTGTTGTGTGACAGAGATGATATCGGTGGCATTTCATATACTTACCACCCGCAGATAAAAAAAGGAGCAATTTTTATTTATGACGGCCACCCGGGAGGAGTGGGTTTGGCAAAACGAGGGTTTGATGTTATATGTGAACTCCTGCAAGCTACTCTGAAATTAATCATTGAATGCAAATGCGAGGAGGGCTGTCCTTCCTGTATACATTCTCCAAAATGTGGTTCAGGCAACAAACCTTTAGATAAACAGGGAGCTCTTGAATTACTTAAACTTCTTTTAGACAAAAGCAGGCTTAAAGCAACAAAAGAAAAAACAAAATCATTAGTGGAGGAAAAACTTATGGCAATAGAACCGGTAGAAAATATCAAACGTGATTATAGAATTTTATTTTTTGATATAGAAACACAACGAAGCGCATCTGAAGTAGGGGGATGGAAAAATCTGCATTTAATGAAAGTAGCTGTTGCAGTGGTATATGATTCTCTTGATCAGAAATTTATTTCTTACCTTGAAGAAGAAATGGAACAGTTGGTAGAAAAGTTGAAATCTGCTGATTTAGTCGTCGGGTTTAACCTGCTGAATTTTGATTATGGGGTTTTGCAACCCTACACCATAGAGGATTTAAAAAAATTAAAAACTTTTGACATTTTGGATGATATTAGAAAGAGGCTTGGTTTTCGATTAAGTTTAAATCACCTGGCAAATAAAACTTTAAAAGTTGAAAAAAGTGCCGATGGTCTTCAGTCTTTGCAATGGTTTAAAGAAGGGAAAATAGACCTGATTACTGAATATTGCACAAAGGATGTTGAAATAACTCGAGACCTTTTTCAGTTTGGCATTGAAAATGAGTACCTGCTTTATGAACGTAGAGATGGGGGCGTAGTTCGGCTGCCATTGGACTGGGAGTTGGATCAACTGGTACTATTATAAATCCATAAAACTCACTATATTGAGCATATAAAGATATTAACAAAAATATGTTGTGGTTAATATCTTTTTTTGGCTTGACTAGTGATTTTTTTTAGTACACTATTACCATACTGCAAGGGATCATTCCAGCCTTAAAGCAAACAATCCCATATATTATTTAATAGAAGTATATGAATATTTTTGGTAGTTATAAAAATTTAACTTTTACTCTGTCTGTCGCGTTTGTTTGCCTCTATTTTGCCAACCTTTCTCTTGCCTTTATTTCTTATCAGGTAAATGACAGAATTTTCACGTATGAAAAAGAGAAATATTTCTTAAGAATAGCAAAAAACATGGAACAAACCAGGCTGCTGAAAGAAAATGAAGTAAAAAAAAGGCTGATGAAAGAAAATGAGGTAAAAAGGAAAACGCTCAATGTCCTTTCCAAATATCGCACAGGGTTAAATCCAGTTCAATTGAGGCAAACGGTAAGGGTAATTCATCAGGAAGGAAAAAAATTCGGATATGATCCTATGTTTTTGGTGGCACTTATAGTGACAGAAAGTTCCGCTTACAATTGGGCGGTTTCAAATGTTGGGGCAAGAGGTTTAATGCAGCTAATGCCTTTTACCGCGGAGGAGATTGCTTCTGAAACCGCGCTTCAATGGAAAGGAAAAAAAACACTCTATGACCCGTTATTAAATATAAAAATGGGCACCTATTATCTGGGTAAAATGGAAAGTAAATTCGGGAATTTGCAATTAGCACTTGAGGCTTATAATCAGGGACCGAAAAGACTCAACAAAATGCTAAACAGAGGCTATTTGCCTACCCGCTATTCAAACAAGGTTTTTAGCGCTTATGAGAGAATAAAGCAGGGTAGAATTTAAAAAATGAGATCATTGAAGATATCTGCCTATTCTGCTATTTTAATTATTATCATTGCTTCCTGCACTACTCATTCTATACAAAGAGCCTTTGACGGTGAATTTTCAAAAGTAGAAAACAACAGGGTAATTTTTGAATACTGCCAGAGTTGTCACGTCCATAACGATTTAATCCCCGCGCCGCATGTAGCGGAAAAAACCGGCTCTTATCAAAGCAAAAAATTTAGGGAAACCAAAGAATGTAGAACCTGCCATTTTATAAAGGAAAATCTTTTTGGGGACATTGAAAGGAAAACAATAAGGCCGAGGAAAGGGAAGATATAAAGGTTAAGAAATGCTTGATGAAAGTGGAGCTTCTTTCCGTGGAAATCTAAGCTATGGAGCTTTTTTCAGAGTGTCATTCATACTTCCAGAGCGGTATCCTTCAAGATCGACAGTAACATACTTGTAACCAAGTCTTTTTAGTTCCGTAATCACTTTTTCTGAGATCCCGTTGTTTAAAAACCGGTGAAGATTTTCTTTCACCACCTCAATCCTGGCTATATCATCATGATGTCGCAAGCGGAATTGGGGAAATCCTAAATCATGTAAAATATTTTCCGCTTCCTCTACGATTGAGAGTTTTCCTTCGGTAATGGTAGTACCGTAAGGAAAGCGTGAGGCAAGACAGGCAAAAGAAGCTTTATTCCAGGTGGGAAGATTTTTTTCTTTCGATAAATGTCGGATGTTTTCCTTTGTCAGTTTTGCCTCTTTTAAAGGGCTTCTGACCTTGAGGTTTTCAGCCGCTTTAGAGCCGGGTCTGTAATCTCCTGTATCGTCCAAATTAGCCCCGTCAAGTACATAAGGGATGTTTTTCTCATCCGCAATTTTATTTAATTTAGAAAACAGATCGCTTTTGCAATAATAACAGCGGTCAGGAGGATTTTCCTGGTAATTTGCGTCTTCCAACTCTTCTGAATCAACTAAAAGATGATCAGCCTTTAATATTTTTGCAAGTCGAATGGATTCGTTTAGTTCTCTTTGTGGAAAAGACGCCGATCTGGCTGTTACCGCTAGGACATTTTCACACAAAACTTCTTTGGCACAGCAGAGTAGAAAAGTGGAGTCTACACCAGCAGAAAAAGCCACTAAAACCTTTTTCATTCCCCCTAAAATGCTAAAAAGCTTTTTGTGTTTAAGTTTTAACTCGTTCATAATGGTTAATTAACATAGCGTGGCTAGGAGCCACAACCAAATGGAGCTACCGATCCAATCAGCGAATAAAACTTTGTTAAAAAAAATACAGTTTTGCAAGATTCTAATACAAACTATGAATAGAGTCAATTAATGGCAACGTGAAAATCTGTGTCCAATACTCTTTTCCTTTCCTAATTGTGGTTGATAATTACTGAGCTATAGGCTACCCTAAAAAATTTTGTATGGGAATAAATAAAATAAAAAAAAAGTTATCGAAATATCCGAAAACTTGGCTGATTACAGGTGTGGCCGGATTTATCGGTTCCAACTTGCTGGAAGAACTGTTGAAACTTGGACAAACTGTAATCGGGCTAGATAATTTATCCGCAGGATATCAAAAAAATTTGGACGATGTGCAGGCTCAGGTTGGCGAAAATGCATGGGAAAGTTTTACTTTCATTAAAGGTGATATTAGAAATATAGATGATTGTCGAAAGGGATGCTCTGGCATCGATTTTGTTTTACACCATGCAGCACTTGGCAGTGTGCCGCTTTCTATCAAAAACCCAATCACAACCAATGAATCTAATGTAAATGGATTTGTAAACATGCTCGTTGCTGCACGGGATGCTGGTATAGAGCGCTTTATTTATGCGGGATCATCCGCAATTTATGGAGATAATTCTGACTTACCTAAGGTAGAGGATGTTGTCGGAAAACCATTATCGCCCTATGCAGCGACAAAGCATGCTAACGAACTTTACGCAGGTGTTTTTGCTGCAACTTATGATATGGAATGTATAGGGTTAAGGTATTTTAATGTTTTTGGCTCCAGACAGGATCCTGAAGGAGCCTATGCAGCGGTAATTCCGCGTTGGATAGGAGAATTGTCAAACTGTACTGTCCCAACCATCTTTGGTGATGGTAAAAGCAGCAGGGATTTTTGTTATATAGATAATGTTATTGAGGCTAACCTTCTTGCTGCCTGTGAAGAGAATCCTGATTCTGTCAACCAGGTTTACAATATTGCCTGTGGAGTTAGTACCACGTTAAACCAGTTGTATGAAATGATTCGTAACAGTCTGATTCGATTTCAACCGGGAACAGCGAAAATTCAACCGTACTATAGAGATTTCAGAACTGGTGATGTCCGGTATTCAGAAGCAGATATATCAAAGGCAAAAAAAATACTGGGGTATATTCCTGCCTATGATGTTTCGAAAGGGTTGAATGAGACTGTTCGATGGTTCGTGGAAAACATGCCAAGACGTCAGAATTCCAAAACATAGAGGGAAAAGAAATGAGCAAAATACTGGTTACAGGTTCTGCCGGTTTTATAGGTTTTTGTCTCTGCAAAAGACTCCTGGAAAACGGGATACAAGTTATCGGACTGGATAATTTAAATGATTACTATGATGTCTCGCTCAAACAGGATAGGCTGAAACAAATTGAGAAGGAAAAAAACTTTAAGTTTATCAGGATTGATATTGCAGAGAGAGATTCGATGGCCTCTCTTTTTCGCGAAGAAAAGTTTGATGTAGTGGTGAACCTGGCTGCGCAGGCAGGGGTAAGGTTTTCTTTAAGCAATCCTCATCCTTATATAGACAGCAATATTGTTGGATTTATGAATATTCTGGAAGGATGCAGGCATGGTAAAATAAAGCATCTTGTTTATGCGTCTTCGAGTTCAGTTTACGGAGCCAGTGCGGATATGCCTTTTTCAGTTCATCAAAATGTCGACCATCCTATGTCGCTTTACGCAGCTACTAAAAAGGCAAATGAACTGATGGCACACACCTACGCGAGTTTATATAAGCTGCCATGCACTGGTCTCAGGTTTTTTACCGTATATGGTCCATGGGGACGCCCTGATATGGCGCTATTCCTTTTCACAAAAGCTATATTGGCAGAAAAACCGATAGATGTTTTTAATTATGGAAATATGAAGAGGGACTTTACTTATATAGATGACATTGTAGAAGGGGTTATTAGAGTTATTGATAAAACTCCGGAGCCTGATCTTAACTGGAAAAGTGATAATCCTAACACTTCATCAAGTTATGCTCCATATAGATTGTATAACATAGGAAACAATAATCCTGTTGAGCTTATCTATTTCATAGAAGTACTGGAAAACTGTCTTGGCAAAAAAGCTGAAAAAAACCTATTACCGATTCAATTAGGCGATGTCCCTGCAACATATGCGAATGTGGATGATTTAAAAAAAGATGTTGGATTTAAGCCAACCACTTCAATTGAGGATGGTGTTAAGAAATTTGTCGACTGGTATCGAGGATATTACAATTAAAGTGTAATGACTTAAAATCCCATGTTTATTATTTCATTTAATTGAAGCTCCTCGCATCAAGCTACGAGGGATACGTTCGCTAAAAACTTTCAACTGATAGTTATATTAAACCCTTCAGAGCTTTTAACGCAGTATCAACCCCTCCAACAGGCGCCATAATATAAGCTCCGTTAGCCTTATCCTTCATTTTCAGAAACGCCTCTCTGGCTATTTCGATTCCTGTTTCTTTGGCTTTATTGGCAGCGTCTGCTTTTTTCATTCTTTTGCGAATATTTTCAGGGATGCTCATGCCCGGGACTTCGTTATGTAAAAACTCTGCGCTTCTGTAAGAAGTTAAAGGAAGAACTCCAAGAATGATCGGAATATTAAGATCTTTATTTCTTTCTAAAAAATTAAAAAAAAGTTTTTCTTCAAAAACAGGCTGTGTGAGAACAAATTCTGCTCCCGCCTCTACTTTTTGCCTGAATCGTCTTTCCTCTTCTTCAATATTAATAGCTCCAGGGTTTACTCCTACACCGATATGTATACCGGCCGGTTTTCCAATAGGGTTTTTAGCGACATCAAGTCCATGATTTAAATTATTAATCAGTTTCACAAGCCCTATAGCGTCCACATCATAAACAGCAGTAGCGTCTGGATAATTTCCCAACTTTGGAGGGTCGCCGGTAACCGCAAGAATGTTTTTGATTCCCGCTGCTTCCGCACCAAGTATGTCTGATTGCATTCCTAACAGGTTTCTGTCCCTGCATGTATAATGGACTATCGGTTCAATACCAACTTCACGTAAAAATAATCCAGCGAGGGACATTGAACTCATTCTTGCTGAAGCTCTCGGTCCATCCGGAATATTGGAATTGTCTACTCCTGCTTCTTTTAATTTTTTAGCCGCTTCTAAAACTTTTGAAGGGTCACATCCTTTAGGGGGAAGAAGTTCAACAGATACGACAAATTTATTGTCGGAAAGTTTTTTTGCCAGATCGCTTTTTTGCGCTGTTAATAGAGGAGTAATTGTTTTAGGAGTTTTATCACTTTTTGCGGTTTCAGTTATTTCGATTCTGGATGGTGAAATCGCTTTCACCGCAGAACAGATCAGTTTGATGTGTTCTGCGGTGGTTCCGCAGCAGCCGCCAACAATCCGGACTCCGCTGCGAATAAAGCGTTTCGCATAAGTTGCAAAATATTCTGGTGTGCTAAGATATATTTGTCTCCCTTCTACTATTCTTGGAAGACCGGCATTTGGCATAACAGACAGAGGAATTGAGCACGATGCCGCCATTTTCCGGATACTTTCAAACATAGGCTGAGGTCCTATGCTGCAGTTAGCGCCTGCTGCATCCGTTCCCCAGCTTTCCATTTCTTTTACAGCCCTTACTGGGGAGACGCCGTAAAAAGTATTCCCATCATCTTCAAAAGTTATCTGAGTTATTATAGGCTTCTCTACAGCATTTTTCGTGCATAATTCTCGAATAGCGAAATATGCCTGGTGCAGTTCATTAAGATCGGAGAAAGTTTCTAATATAAAGAGGTCCACTCCGCCATCCAGCAATCCTTTAGCCTGTTCAATGAAAGCTTCTTTTGCCTTTAGCTTTGAAAGTTTTCCTAAAGGCTCAATTCCTCCTCCAATGGGTCCTATGGCGCCTGCGACAAAGACGCCCCCTCTCGCTTCATCTTTAGCGATAACCGCGCTGGCTTTGTTAATATCATAAACCTTGCTATCCAATCCATAACGTTGAAGCTTAAACCGGTTTGCTCCAAAACTGTTTGTTTCGATAATGTCTGCCCCGCTCTTGATGTACTCGCTATGAATTTCCCGGATTAAATCAGGATTGGTTAAATTAAGTTCATCAAAACAGCGGTTGATAAAGATTCCCTTGCTATAAAGTGCGGTTCCCATAGCTCCATCACAAACAAGAAATTTATTTTTTAGAGCTTCTTTAAACGATTCCATAAGAATTAATTAATCCGGATTTCATAGTTCGATATTTATATCGATCAGATTCTACTTGATAAATCTTTTATTTAGTCAAAAAAGTATAGCACCTGCATTGTTTTTTAACAATCGAGCCTTCAATTACAATAGTGGAGTAACTAATTGCAAGATTTCTATCTAAATGTGTAATTCAGTTATGATCTTACTGATTAATCCTCTTATTTGACTTACCAATTTAGTTTTGATTTAATAGAAAAAATGTGGAGTATTATTTAATCTACAGGGCTGTAAAGCCGCAATCAAAGATAAGTTTTTTATTATAAGGCCGATGCAGAAAAGACTTCCATTATCCGTATCTCTTATTTCTTTTAATGAAGAAGATAACATTGCAAGAACATTAAGTAGTATTAAAGACATTGCGGCTGAAATTATTATTGTTGATTCTCATTCTACGGATGAAACAAGGGAAATTGCGAAAAGTTACGGTGCAAGGGTATTTGACGAAGACTGGAAAGGATATATCGCTCAAAAAAACTCTGCCATTGAAAAATGCACTGAAGAATGGATTTTATCATTGGATTGTGACGAAGTCGTTTCTAGAGAGTTAGAAGAATCTATTATTGAAAATATCCGGAATTCTGAAGCAGATGGTTATTTTATTAACAGAAAGACTTACTACATGGGAAGGTTCTTAAAGTATGCCTGGCAGCCGGATTGGAAGTTACGAATTGTAAAAAGATCAGCAAATCCAAAGTGGAATGGATATCATCTGCATGAATTTTTAAAAATTAGTGGATCGATTAAAAATTTGAGAGGTGATTTGTCTCATTATTCCTACAAAAACCTTGAAGATCATTTTTGCCGAACTGTCAAATACGCTAAACTTTCTGCTAAATCTTATTATGAAAAAGGTAAAAAATTTAAATGGTATAAATCCCTGCTAAATCCTATTATAGCGTTTGCGAAAGTTTTTTTTATCCAACGCGGTTTCTTGGACGGGTATCGAGGATTTATTATTGCTGTGAGCAGTTTAACCTATACTTTTTTGAAGTATGTTTTCTTGTGGGAAATCGAAAGGAATAATGAATAACATCTTTAAAGAGGTTTCTCCGAAACAGTGGAAAAACGACATTTATACGATCAAAGAGTTGACGAAAAGTCATTCCCTGAGGCTTGCATTAGCTTGTCTCAGCGGGTTGCTTCTCTCCTCAATCAACGGTGCCATTGCCTGGTTTGTTAAACCGGTACTGGACGGCCTGTTTTTTGAAAAAAACAATGCTCTTTTAATGGTCCTTCCGATGGGGGTCATTTTTCTCTTTGTCCTTTGTGGTTTGTTTGCTTTCTCTAATAATTACCTGATGTTTTCTACCGGAGCAAAAATTGTGAGAGTGTTTAGACACTCTGTCTTTGACAGAAATACTGAGGTTTCCCATTCCCTTTTTTTCACAAAAATCAAGCGGCTCGATAATATCGAGAGTGCTGATTGATATGAAAAAACTCTAACAATAATGAAATAAACCAATGAATGCAAAGAGCATAATTAGGATTTCTAATTATTTTTTTGCTCTTAGTATGCCTATATCCCATTCAGTCGCATATATAGCATGTGGCATTGGTTTTTTTCCTGCCCTCAGGTTTTGGAAAAAGTTACGCTCTGAACCGATTATTCTATGGGTAACAATTTTTATTGTCTATGGATTAATACACAGTTTTTTTTCAACCAAACCCGTGGTGGGATATAACACCATGTTTAACTATTTTAGCCACTGGTTACTTCCATTTATTCTTGGTTATTCCTTATCTGAAAGAAAAAACATTCATTTTGCATTTTGGTTATATTACTGGTTACTGTTATGTTTGATATTCTTTTCAATTTTAGCTTACTTTGGACTTTTCTGGAAGAATATTGGCAATAATTATCTGGTCAATGAAGGGTTATTAAAAGGGTTTAGGCACCATATTACCCTAGCTGCTTTGTCAATCAATCTTGCGTTTTTATCTTTTGCAATCGGGTTTTTTAATAAGGATATGAATACTAAAAAGAGATCATTTTTTATATTAATGGGTCTGTTTCTTGTTGGTGCTGTAGGTCTTACCACTTCACGGGGTTATTATATTGCGTCGAGTATAGGTCTCTTTATCTTTTTAATTTGGTTAATCGTTTATCATAAAAAATATTTGTTTGGTGGTGTCGTATTTATTTTTCTTATTTTAATCTCAGCCGGAGTCTATTTTGCTTCTCCAAAAGCTCGTTTAAGATTGGAATCAGCAATAAATCTGTCTGATATTAATGTTACTGAAAGAATAAAACTATACAGAATAGCGGTAATGGAAATTGAGGACAAACCTATCTTTGGATTTGGTCCGGGGCAATCAGTGTATCAAAAGCAATACTTCGACAAAATAGATACTGGAAATACATTTACCGAAGATGGAAACCCCAAGTATAGTCACCTGCACTCATTTTATTTAAATCTGGCAGCCGAATTTGGATTAACCGGATTCTTGATTTTTGTCATTATTTTCTCACTCTTATTTGTAAAGTTACTTTCAATTTACAAAACAGAATTATGTTTATCAAAGGCAGTTGGGGTAGGATTATTGTTTGGTTTTTTTTCTGTCATGGTTGGAGAATGTTTTGATACACAGTTTAGAGGTCCTCAAGTAGCAATGGATCTTTTTTGGATGGTAGGCATTATGAGTGGTGATAGCGCAAATAAAAAGGTGGCGCTCCCTGCTTTTAATTAACGTGTGCTTTATAATATTATTTTGAAGGAAAATACTATAATTTTCGATTGCTTCACATAGTTTTAAATACTTATAAAAAAGGTAATGGATAATATTTTTAGAGAAGTTTCTCCAAAACAGTGGAAAAATGATATTTATACGATTAAAGAGCTGACGAAAAGTCATTACCTGAGGCTTGCATTAGCCTGTGTTAGTGGGTTGTTTCTCTCCTCAATCAACGGTGCAATTGCCTGGTTTGTTAAACCGGTATTGGATGGACTGTTTGTTGAAAAAAACAATGCTCTTTTGATGGTCCTTCCGATTGGAGTCTTTTTCCTTTTTGTCTTTCGTGGTTTGTTTGCTTTCACAAATAATTATCTGATGTATTCTACCGGGGCGAAAATAGTGAGGGCAGTCAGGCAGGCGGTTTATGAAAAAATATTGAGACTTCCCATGTCTTTTTATACACAAAAATCAAGTGGTTCTTCAATTTCAAAATTGCTTAACGATATTAAAATTCTTGAAGATCTCATCGCCCATACAGCAAAAAACTTTTTAGTACAATCTGCTACAGTAATCGTTCTAGCTTTTGTTGCTCTATACAGAAGATGGGACCTGGCTCTTCTTTCTTTTTTTCTAGCGCCGCTTGTTGTAGTGGTTTTTGACAGGTTCGGCACAAGGATGAAAAAAACAAGCCTCAACACCCTAAAACTTATTTCCAGTGTAACAGAGATTCTCCATGAAACTTTGATGGGAATTAAAATCGTAAAATCATTTACTATGGAAAAGGAAATGAAAAGGAATAATGAACTTTCCGTCGCAGAGCATTACAGGAATGTTATGCGGGAAGTTAGAATTAATGAATTCACGACCGTTTGTATGGAAATTATTTCTGGAGTGGGAGCAGCTGTAATCCTATGGTATGGTACTTATCTCATAATCAGCGAAAAACTTTCCGTGGGAGAGTTTTTTTCATTCGTCACTGCGGTACTGATGATTAACACGCCTCTTAAGAGACTGAGCCAGGTCAATAATAATTTTCAGAGAATAAGATCAGCTTTGCACAGGGTAAAGCTGATCTTTATTCTTGAAGATGAACAGGAGGGAAAAGTTGAAAAAACAGATATAGAGGGGAAAATATTGTATAAAAATGTTTCTTTTAAGTATCCAGAGTCAAAAGAAAGGGCTTTAAGTAATATTAACCTTGAAATTATGCCTGGAGAGACGGTTGCGATAGTGGGATACAGCGGCGCTGGTAAAAGCACACTTACAGACCTGCTGCTTGGATTCTGGAAAAGTTATTTCGGAGAGATTTTAATCGATGGAATTAATATAAAAGACTTTTCTTTGCATAATATCAGGTCTCATATAGGAATTGTTTCTCAGGATATCATCCTATTTAATGATACAGCTAGAAACAATATTCTGTTTGGTAAACCGGATGCAAGCGATGAAGATATTTTGCAAGCGGCTAAAGCAGCCTATGCTCATAAGTTCATTAATGAAATGCCTCAGGGTTACGACTCTATTATTGGAGAGCGAGGAATTAAGCTTTCTGGTGGACAGAAACAGAGAATTTCCTTGGCAAGGGCACTCATAAAAAATCCAAAAATTCTTATTTTAGATGAGGCGACATCATTGCTGGATACGGATTCTGAGATTAAAATTCAAAAGGCTCTTGAGAGTTCCATGAAAGAAAGAACAACTATAATTATTGCTCATAGATTGTCCACAGTTCAAAAAGCGGACCGAATTATTGTTATGAACGAAGGTAACGTTATCCAGCAGGGAAATCATTCTGATCTTTCTCGACAGGACGGAGTTTATCAAGAGCTTTACAGTAAGTCTGCAATAACAGAGGCTACGGATGTTTGATTTAATGAAAATTAATTATTATCATAAATAGATATAAAATCCTGTTTTTATATATTGTGAAGATTGCTATTAATATAGAGTACTTTTCAATGACTAAAGGTGGAGCAGAACGATCCGCATCACAATTAGCCGAAGCCTTGCCGGAGAAAGGATACTGAGAATTGGCTAGATGGATTTGTTCTTGAAGATTTACGAGATTACGCTTTGCTGTCTGAAAAACTGATGCTTTTTTCTGGCAAGAATCTCAAAGTAAGGAATGGGAAAAAACACGCGTAAAAAAATTGAAAAATATTCTTTGCAGCGAAAAAATCAGAAAATGCTTGTTTTAGGCGAAGCAATGGCTTCCATTATGAAAACAGTTCTTTAATATTTTCATACTCTTTCCAGCGTCTGTGTATCCACAAATATTGTTCAGGGTATTTGCGAACGATATATTCAGTTTTTTTGTGTATTTCTTCAGTAAGGCGGTAAATTTCCTGTTTTTCACTTTTGTAGTCCTTGGCCGGCCATATCGGGTCGCTGAGAAACCCTTCAAATTGAAAACTGTTATTTTTTCTGCAGCATGCCACCACAACAATTGGTCTTTGATAGGTTACGGCAAGTACTGCCGGTAGAGGTGTAGTATTAGCTTTACGGCCGAAAAAATTGACGGCTATTCCTTTCATGGTTCCCTGGTCGGGAAGAATCCCTATAGATTTTCCTTTGCGAAGAAAATTTTTAAGGGTAAACAGGGCATTTTTTTTTTTAATAATAATCTGGCCGCTTGCAGAGCGATTTTTAAATAACATATTTTCTAGGAAAATATTGTCAAGTGGCCGCACTACAATTGCAAGAGGAATTCCTATGACTGCGCTGGCATACAGGAGGAGTTCCCAGTTTCCAATATGTGGAGTGATAAATATACACCCTTTTGACTCGTCATGTATCTTTTTTGCTTTTTGAAAAAGCTTTTTAATCTCCTCTGTTATCTCTAAAGAATTTTGATCACCAGAAGCTTCTTTTGAGAGAAATCGGAACTTTAAAATTTCTGAAAGCATCAAAAAAAACGAATGAAAGCTTTGGAGAGCAATATGCTTTATTTCCTTTTCATCTTTTTGACCGTTAAATGCGTTTCGTATATTGTCAATTGCAACCTGGCGTCGACTTGGTACAAAAACATAAAGTAAATAAGCAAGAAAATGACTGAATAAATTCATAAAGCTGAATGGCACAATTCGGAAGAGAAACATCGCGGAATATATTAATGCGTATTCACAGAAATAAATAAACTTTCCTTTTCTCCATTTCTTTTTCCGTTTTTTTTTCATTTGGTTTCAACCAATACTGACGTGGATTGTCCGCCTATTCCGTAGCTGATGGATAAAAAACGATCTTTATCACATGATTGGTGGGAGTTTGATATATTTAATTTTAAAAATTCTTTCTCAGCTTTTTCAAAATTTAATGTAGCAGGAATCATTCTATCAGTTACAGATTTTAATCCTAAAATAATCTCTCCCACATCGCTTGCAGCCCCTATATGCCCAGTATATGACTTAAAGCCGCAAATCGGTATTTCAGGTTTCTTATTATTTGATATTTTGATGATCGAGCTTAGTTCTGAGGCGTCCCCTTTTTTAGTGCCGCTTCCATGCAAGCTAATAAAAGCAAGATCATTTATGCAAGAGTCAGCCTCTTTCATAATCATTTCAATATTTCTTTTAATGATATTGGGTGTAACAGTTAACCCCGGGTCAGGTGAAGGTTCAAAACAGTTTTCAAATTTGCTTAATTTTCCAAGTATCTCTGCACCTCGATGATTTGCCGCATCAGCTGATTCTAAAAAAATGGCAGCACCGCCTTCTCCGGTTATAAACCCATCTCTATTTTTATCAAATGGTTTGAATGAAGATATCCCATTTTTGCATTTTGAGAGTATTCCTAAGCCATGAAGTTCCTGAAGAGGCACTTCAGTTATCCAATTCCCGCATCCAACCGCTAAGGCAACATCTGCCTCGTTGTGCGCAATACTTCTGTGCGCCAATTCGAGAGCATGTATGCCGCAGGGAGATAGAGATGCCAGAGTTGTATTGGGACCCATAAACTCAAAATAAGCGGATAAAAAGCTGAACAAATTGTTTGCAATAGACTGAAGAAGAAAAAAGGGGTTAACCTTGTTCAAGGCCGAACTATTTAATTTTTCAAAATCCATCTTCTGCCATTTGTTATCAGTCCCATCCTTTATCGCAGGGTACATGAAATGGCTGTCAATTTGAGAAAAATCTCCAGAAGCAATGTATAACGCGCGTCGTTCAGGAGGAACATCAGAAATATTAATCTCAGAATGAGTGAGAGCTTCACATGCAGAACTGAATCCGAGCAAAGAACCTCGGTTCAGGAACTTCCTCTGGCTTAATAGTTTAGGGTGAATGTTTTCCGGGATATCAAACTCTGCTACTTTACCGTAATATTGTAAATATTCCGGTAGCCCATCTTCAGGGAAATAAGCTATCCCAGTTTTCATTGCCTTCAGGTTTTCCCAATTCTCCTTAACATTTTTGCCGAGAGGCGTAACAATCCCCATTCCTGTAATTACAACTTCTCTATTAGACATAATATTGTCCAGCGGCCAGGGACCAGGTTACAGGGACACGAGTTTTTGTTTTTGATCCCCGATAACTGAACCCTGACTCCTGAATTATTAATCTTTATGTCTCAGCGCCCCTTCGGTAAATTAAACCTGGTTGCACCTGCTACGCGTATTATATTTTTAAGTTGAGCTTCCTGGTTAAAACTTGAAAGAATCTCTTTTGTTCATCAGTATTTTCTATTTCTGAAAGAGGGATTATTTTTCCCTCGAATTCCGACTTGATTATCTTTTTCCCACCAACAGTCCCGGTTCCTTTATAAGTTTTTACTGAAGAGTTTGGTTCAGCCATTGTTTCCATTACCAGTTCAACCTGATCCCCGGGGTATGCAAAGCCATAAAAATTGGATTTGTTAACCTTATTTATTAAGAACCAGTTGTTAAAATCAGAGGACACTGCCTCAAGCCAGCCCGCAAGCTGAACTAATGCCTCCAATAATAGCACTCCTGGCATAATCGGGTTTTTTGGAAAATGGAATTCAAGGAAATCTTCACTCATTGTTACATTTTTAATTCCCTTAATTTTTTCTTTACTTTTCCATTCAACAATATGATCAATTAACAAGTAACGCATAATTAATAGTTTCCCTTTACGAATGTTGATTGACGAATAAAACAACACCATTTATAAATTGCAAGCTTAAATCTAAAATCGTAAATCGTCAACCGTAATTTGGTTGCGGCTCTGCCGCGTTACGCTATGCTCAATCCTCCATCAATGGAAATTGCTTGGCCGGTAATGTAATTTGACTTTTCAGAGGCAAGGAACAATACAAGGTTTGCAATCTCAACGGGTTCTCCAAATCTTCCAACCGGAATATTTTTAAGAATTTCCTCACCTGCTTTCTTTCTGATGCGTTTACTCATTGCAGTTAAAATCATTCCCGGTAGAACAGCGTTTACCTGAATACCCTTTCCAGCAAGCTCAACAGCGCATGCTCTTGTAAAAGAAATCAAACCTCCCTTGGCAGCTGCATAATTAGTCTGTCCACGGCCGCCTTTTATAGAGCTTATAGAAGCGATATTTATTATTTTCCCATAATGATTAAGCATCATCATTTCTGCCGCGCATTTGGTACAGAGAAATGCTCCTCTCAAATTAACATCCTGCACCACATCCCAATCTGAAAGTTTCATGCTTAATAACAAGCTATCTTTAATAGTTCCAGCATTATTGACAAGGATGTCCAATTGATTAAACTTTTTTCTAATAAAATCGAAAAGGGTAAAGACCTCCTCGCTGTTTGAAACGTCGGCTTTAAAAACATCAGCTTTATGGCCAAAAGTGGAGATTTCTTTTTTAAGTATTTCCGCGCTATCCCCTGATTTGTTGTAATTGATAATAACTTTTGCCCCGGCATTAGAAAGAAGCAGACTAATGTCCTTTCCAATTCCTTTTGCTCCCCCTGTAACCAGGGCAACTTTACCTGATAAATCCAATTTCATTTCTTTTAAAGGCATTTTTGCCACGATGATCACGAAGAGTAGAAAGGAAACGAAATCATAAGAAGGAATTTCTTCGTGTTTTTCGTGTGCTTCGTGGTTTCATATCATCAGTGTAGTTTGTGAAATCTGCGGTTCTATTTCTTTTTGGTTATGCTCTATATTTCTTTACAACAATTGTTGCGTTCTGCCCGCCAAATCCAAATGAATTGGATATCGCGGCCCTGACAGGCCTCTTTCTTTTCCCACTACTCACATAATCCAGATCGCATTTAGGATCAGGATTGGTAATATTTATAGTAGGATGAATTTGATCTCTCTCAACACTTAAGACTGTAAACACAAACTCAGGTCCACCAGAAGCCGCTATAAAATGCCCAATAAGGGATTTGCTGGAGCTTATGGAGATGCCGTTGGCATTTTCCTTAAAAACCTTTTTAATTGCAAGTGTTTCTGTGGAATCATTCAGTTTTGTACTTGTACCGTGAGCATTAATATAATCTATCTCATCAATCTTCATATGAGCGTCTTTCAGCGCGGCATTCATTGACTGCTCTGCTCCGTTTCCTTTAGGATGCGGGGCCGTGACCTGAAAGGCATCCATAGAGGAGCCATAACCCGCAACTTCCGCGTATATCTTCGCTCCTCTTTTAAGCGCATGAGATTCTTCCTCAAGAATTGCTGTACCCGCACCCTCGCCCATTACAAGTCCGGACCTTTTTCTGTCAAAAGGACGGCAGAGTCCATGAGAATTAGAAGAAGAAACGCATGCTGCCTGAAGTAGAACAAAAAAGACAAGTCCCATTGGATTTATCATAGAATCTGCTCCGCCCGCAACCATAAGATCAGCATCGCCTCTTTGAATTGTTTTGTATGCTATGCCTACGGCTTGTGTGGCTGAAGCGCAGGCAGACGTAATCGTATAGTTGGCTCCTTTTAAACTAAACTTTCGGGCAATTAAAGAGGCAGCTCTATTAGAATTGTTTTTTACAATAGATTCTTTGTGCGCATTTTTATATTTTTTACTGAATTGATCACAATCGAACTCTCCTTTCTTGTTCATAAAATTTTGCACATCTTCCAATCTGGTAATCCCAAGCCCGGCGGCAAAAGCAACTCCAAAACGGTTACTATATTTCTTGTCTTGATTAACACCGGCATCATTAAGAGCTGACTTTGCCGTCCATAACCCAAACAGTGTTCTTCTCTCGCCTTCGCATGATACATACTCCTTAAACTCTTCTTTTATCTTATTCCAATTTTCTTCTTTTATCTTTCCAACAGCCTGAACAGGTGACTTTTCAGCGCCGAGATAAGCAAGCCGGCTGATACCGGACTCACCGGCAAGCGCCTTTTCCCAATTTTCCTCAACATCAAGACCAAGTGGTGTGGCCAACCCAAGCCCTGTAACAACGACCTTTTTTTTGACAGTCATATGGGAAAAAGTAAACTATATTATAGGCAGCTTCATTCTTTAATATTAATATTCCTTCCTATTATATTTTCTACTTCTTGTATCATCATACGAAGTTGAGGTATGGAATATTCAGAATTGGAGGGAATTGCTAAAACGGTGATGTTCGTAGCCCATAAACTGAAGATAAATAGCTGAAATTGGACCGTCAAAACCAAGTATACGCAATCGTCCAATAAAAACTCTACGTTTTTACAGGGATCTAACGGCCCATGAGCAGTCTCCTTGTTCAGGTCAATATTTTCAATCACAGGCAAGGAATGCCCCAATTTGAGGCCAATCCAAATCCAGTCCTCTAAAGTGGAATGCAGTCTATCCTCACAGTCTCGCAATGTATTTCCAAATGCTACAACTCCTTTGCAAGAAGGAATCTTCCCTACAAATGTGCCGTCTTCCAGCTTGTCATATGAAGCATGTGATAAAGCCTTTTCTACATATTGCTAAGAATGTACCGGACCACCATTTTACAACTCTCTTACTATTGTTTTCTAAATATATGTCAACATAGATTAGAATAATCTGATATAGCCTGAGAAATATAATATATAATATCAAAAATTTGCTGAAATAGTCAAACAACCCCTTTTTCTTTCAGTCCGCTGTAATAGGTGAATAATTTTTCTAACTCTTCTGAACGAACTTTATGAAAATGGCTGTAAATGATGCGGTCCATTGAGGCAATTGTTTTACCATCCACTAAAATCTTTGCTTTGCCAAGCGAGTCTCTACTTGAGGTAGAAATAATTTCTCCCTTAATCTCTGCTTTAAAACCCGGTCTTAAATTATAAGAAATATTTACGTTTTCCACTAAAGACATAATCGCGGAAAGTTTGAAATCATTAGAGTAAATGATCAACCAGCCAAGAAGCTGTGCCATAGCCTCAATAAAAATCACTCCTGGAACAAAAGCAACTTTGCTGAAGTGACTCCTGAGAAATTCTTCTGAAAGAGAAAAGGTTTTAACTCCGGTTATGGATTTTCCTTTCTCTATATGAGTTACGTTATCGTAATATAAAAATCGCATAAATAAATTGAATTTGCTACGAAGACAGTCCCCTTACGGGGGATTAAGGGGGATGTCTTCGTGTCTTCGTACCTTTGTGGTAAAAAAAATCATTTCACAGCCTCAATGATCAAAGATGCACACTGTCCTTCATAAGATTGACAGTTTACCATAATTCTTTTTGGAATTGCTCGTAATAGAGATTTATTGACGAGATTGAACTTGATATTTTTATCAGAAAGTAAGGAATTAAGAGTCGGAGGAATTACACCATTTTTTAGCATATAAATTCCTAAAACAGTATCAACTGCAGCTGCGCCTGCCAGTAAATGACCTAAAGCGCCTTTTGAAGAATATACATTCACAGTATCTATACAATCTGAAAAAACCAGGTGTATTGCTTCAATCTCATTTTTATCCCCAATACATGTACCATCACCATGAACAATTATTGCGTCAATATCCGATGACTGAATCTCTGCTTTGTCAATTGCTTCTTTCATAGCATGAGAGATGGCTCTTGCCGTAGGACCTGAAAATTCTTCTTCGCTCTCAAAAGCGAAGCCGTAACCAGCAATACCGGCCAGAGACTGGACACCCCGTTTATTTGCGGACGAACGCGATTCCAGAGTCATCATGCCGCAACCCTCTCCTAAAATAGTCCCATTCCTGTTAGCGGCAAAAGGACGACATAACATTTCACCGTCTCTTTCCGATGTGTTTAATATTTTAAAAAGATGAGCACGTGCAAGGCTTAAAGGAGATACTTTTTCGCTGACACCACCCGCAAGAACTGCCTTTGCTCTTTTACCACGAATGGCATTCATGCCTTCGATAATAGCCTGCACCCCGGAGTCGGAGTGCGGAGAAAACACCGCGTTTTCACCTTTGAGGTTTAAACTGATTGCTACCTGGCAAAATGTTATATTGTTCAGCATTGAAAGAGGCCATAAGGGATATATCTCCTGGTATCCACCTGAATAAAACAAGCTGTAATCAAGATTAGATTCAGAATCCAATGATTTCATAACTGAAGGCATGAGATCCTGAACTTTATAATCAACCATCCCCATACCGACAAAAAAACCGATGTCTTCTTCTTTAAGAGGTGTTTTGTCCAGGCTGGAGTGCATGAATGCGTCACGAGTGCATTTCAGAAGCATATAGGAATGTTTATCCATTATCCGGGCGTCCCTTGGATGAACATCCAACGAAGAATGGTCAAGACCCTGAACCTGGGCGGCAACCCGGCATTCAAATCCTTTTGCGTCAAAATCTTTTATCGGCAGGGTTCCGTGCTTTCCGGAAAGTAACACATCCCATGTTTTAGATGCAGTCAGGCCCAGGGAAGATACCAATGCTACTCCGGTAACAACAACACTCTCATCCTCATTTTTCATATTCGCCTAAGCATAAGCACGAGTTCTGACCCCCAAAACCAAAAGAATTTGAGATCGCTTTCCGGTGTTTTTTACTTCTTGCCTCATTCGGCACATAATCGAGATCACACTTTGGATCAGGATGATCATAATTAATGGTAGGTAAGAGAATTGAACGGTTTATACCTATAAGCGTTAAAATAAACTCTATAGCGCCCGCCGCGGCAATCGTATGTCCTAACATTGATTTATTGGAATATACCGGAATACCTTCTGCCTTTTCTCCGAATATTTCTTTGATTGCCCGGGTTTCAGTTAAATCATTTTGCTGAGTGGATGTTCCATGCGCATTAATGCAATCGATGTTATCCGAGCTAATAGAGGCGTCTTCCAAAGCTCTTCTCATGGCTATTTTAGCTCCCTCTCCTTTGGGATGTGTATCAGTAATTCTATACGCATCCGCAGAAGAGCCGTATCCAAAAAGTTCACCTGATATTGGAATACCCCTTGACCTGGCATGTTCTAATTCTTCTAAAATAACAACTCCGGCGCCTTCAGACAATACAAACCCATTTCTTCTCCTATCGAAAGGTCTGGAAGCTGTTTGAGGTGTTTTATATTTTTCCGTTAAAGCCTTTAGCAGAACAAATCCCATAAGACCAGTAAAATCCAGAGTAGCCTCACCGCCTCCCGCGATCATAACATCACACTTACCTTCCTGAATTACTTTATATGCCTCTCCAATAGCCTGTGAACCGGCCGCACATGCGGATACTAGGGAAAAATTATGTCCTTTGCAGTTAAATAACTTTGAAAGGATAGATGCCGCTACATCAGGTTTTCTGCGAAAAAATTTAAGATACGAATACCCGCCTGCCTGCGTGAGCCTTTTCATATCCCAATTTCCGTTCCCGTCATAAAACTTGTGCAGGAACATCATGTCTTCTACTTTGGGGTTGTCTCCGTGGGTGCCGATTGAAACGCCGATTTTTTCGCGGTTTGTTACTTTATTGAGTTTTGCCTGTTGTACGGCTTCAAGAGTTGCAATTCGTAATAATTTAAGCGCGCGGGAAGAAAATTTTTCCAACCTTTGTGCCTGACTATTTTCACTATTGTTATTCAGGCATGCGTCATCAACTTCTCCACCTATCCGGCAGGGTAGTCCTTTAGTTTCAAAAGAGGAGATAAAATCAATGCCGGAACGACCATTACTGGCGTTTTCAAATGTTTCTTCAGTATTTTTTCCTAAAGGAGTGATCATCCCGTAGCCGGTAATCACTACTCTGCGCTGCGAATTTGTAAAATTATGTTTTTTTAGCAAAGATTTTGTTAAGCAATTTGGCGGTAGCCCTTTTGGTACTGGCCCTGCCATCCTGCGCTTAGAAGACGTTTTTTTCTTTCTGGACATTTTTCAACCATTCTTTAATTAAATCATCTCCATTAGCAAAAACAGCATATTCTTCGCATGATCCGCATTTAATGCGTGTTTTTTTATCTAATTTCCATGCTGAATTACCGCACGCGCATTTTTCAGGAAGAGAATTGAGGATATCCATAACACCACTTGTGATTGACTGGACCGTAATTAAGGCAGGTACTTCATCAACATCCGCACCGTGGTTTAAATCAGGAAGATCATCTTCGAACCGTACCTTCAAGAGTTCGATAGCTTTATCAGTCAGCTGATTGTTTTCATCAATAGCAGAGCCCTCACCAAACATCTCTTCAATATGTTCAAGGATAAAGTGGCGCGCCATTTTAATCCCGAAGCTCTGTTCCAGCCTATAATTTATATCAAGAAAATCTAGGGATTCAGCGCCTATATCATTTATCAGAGAACTTTCAGGTTTAATAGTTTCTTCCTTAGCGCTTAGCGTTTCAACGATAGCTTTTTTCATCTCATCAATAACCATTTGTTCAGAAATGAAATTTTGTTTCATAATTCCTCCGAAAAATTTTATCTATAAAGTCTACTGCTGAGCCCTTTGTCAACAACAATAGTTTGTCCATGCATTCCCCTGCTTGCCTCATCACATAAAAACAATACCACATCCGCTATTTCATCCGGTTTCACAAACATATCATCCGGTATTTTATTTACTTCTTCCATGTATTGTCTCAATACTTTAAAAGAGTCGGTTTTAACAAGCCCTGCACAAATGCCATTAACAGAAATGTTTTTTTCTTTAAGACTCTCCGCACAGTCTCTTACAACACTTTCCATGGCGGCTTTCATGCTTCCGAGTGGGTAGGATTCATTGTAAAAGCGGCTTCCAAGACTTGAGATAAAGATCACCTTGCCCCCGGATTTTTCCAGCAGCGGAAGTGCTTCCTGAATACAGAAGATGTTTCCCATGTAATTAGTTTCAACCAACTGCCTGAGTTCCCGCTCAAAAAGTTTTTCAATTGGTTTAAAAGGAGCTTTTGCGGCATTCAAAATAAGAAAATCCAGCCTACCGTATTTTTCATTTGTTCCATTGAACAATGCCTTAACAGAATCTTTTTTAGAAATATCAGCCTGGATAAAAAATGCCTTGCGACCCATTTCATTTATTTCATTGCATAAAGTCTCTCCCTGTTTTTGAGACGTGCCGCCAGCTTTGCGGTAATTTATAATAACATCCGCGCCTGATAAAGCGAACTTTTTAGCAATCGCACTCCCTATACCGCGGGAACTGCCAGTTATTAAAGCGACTTTATTATCAAACAAAACTTTCCTCATAGGTTTTAAGAAGTGTAAGTTTATTTGATTTCGGCCATCCATGGCCTCAACCCTTCGGGCGGCTTTCCTTCGGAAACCGTCCAATTCGATTTTCCTTACCTAATTGTCTCTGTTAAATCTGCAATTTCAATAAACTTCACACACTATAAAATTTTAAACTAATAAGGTCAATTAATTTATTTTTTTCGTGCTTTTCGCGTGTTTCGTGGATGATAATTGTGATTTCGGCAAAGCTGAGGTTAGCATAGCACAATTTTTGTTAACAGCATCATGGCGGTAGCTAATATGGCTGAGGACCCGTGGCCGCTCCTTGCCGAATTATACTTGCGGCAATGTTACGCTTAGTATATAAGTGGCTAACTGTATTATATTAAACTATAAATCTTATGATAAATCTTAAAGACAAAGTTGCTGTTGTAACCGGCGCTGCTAATGAAAAGGGTAGGGCAGTCTGCAAAGCTCTGGCAAATAACAAGGCAAAAGTTGTTATTCACTACTTTAAAAATCAGGAAATGGCAGAATTTCTTCTTAATGAGATTAAAAAAGAAGAGGGGGAAGCGTTTATTTATCAGGCTGATATTAGGAACCAGAAAGAAGTGAAAAACTTATTTAAAAAAGTAACAGCCAAATATGGTTCGGTAAATGTACTGGTTAATAATGCCCATGAGAAAATCAAAAGAAATTTCTTTGTAGACACAACATGGGAAGAGCACCAGACGCAAATAGATGTGATAACAAGAGGGAGCTATTACTGTATTCAGGAATCCTTGAAGGCAATGTTGAAAAACAGTGAAGGTTCAATTATTAATATACTGAACACTCAGGTTAATATGCCGGTAAAAGGCTACAGCAGTTTTACAACAGCTATGTCTGCGATGGTCGGAATGACCCGGAATCTTGCGCGGGAAGTGGGACATGATGGTGTGCGCGTAAATATGATTGCCCCTGGGTTTATTGTAGGCAAAAAATCAGAACACGCCCCTTTTTTCATTCAGGAGAAAATTATTGAGCAGACCCCTCTCAAAAGACTTGCAACTCCGGAAGACATTGCCAATGCGGTACTTTTCTTAGCTTCAAACCTTTCCGGTTTTGTTACCGGCGGCTATCTCGTTGTAGATGGTGGCATGGTCATGCTTTAGGATGGAAAACTTTTCAGCAACAAAGAGTTAACCGCTGACCCCCAATTGCGAATCACAGTAAATGCACGAAGTCTTGTTGCCCTGGCCCTTCGATAAACTCAGGACAGGTTTTATGGAAGGGTCTCTCGCTTTTATCAATCCACTATTGATAGGGTATTCATGAACAGTAATACATTAGCAAATTTGCGTTGCTTCAGGGTGCCGCTTTAGCGGCATGACGACTTTTTCTTCTTTTAGTTTTCATCCATACCTAAACAGCCAGTAAGATGTAGGGGAATTGTGCTGCACAGCGGTTAAAAATAGTGTCTCTATCTCTAAAAAAGTAATACTGTGACATCACTTAGTTTAAATAGAGCCCATGGTTTTTTGTGGAAAAGCAAAATAGGGTATGCTACGTTTTAAATAAGTTCATATATAGGAATTACCTTTTTTATTTTTTTCACGGGATGAACAGGATAAACTGGATTTATTTTGGAGCGCAATGACTTTGCCATTGCGTTTATCGTCTTAATCCCGTTAATCTTGTCTAAAAAAAATCCCGCTGAAGGCGATTAATTTATATAAATAGTTTGCCTATGGCAGTTTATAATGCAATATTGCTTGCCGGTGACAGGCGTGGTGCAAAGAGTGTTTTTGGAAAAAATAAGGCGCTGTTGGAGATTAAAGGAATACCCTCCTTTATCCGTGTGCTCGCGGCTCTTCAGAATGTGGAATCTGTTGGAGAAATCAGGATTGTAGGACCAACAGAAGATATTAACTCCCTTCTTAAAAAACATTCCAAAGCTTCTCAAGGGTCTAAAACTGTAAAGGTAGTTCCGCAAAAAGAAAATATTATTGATAACGTGTGGACAGGTTTTCTTGATATGCTACCAGACTATAGGGTAGGAATGGAAGTCTCTCCGAGACTAAAAGAAATAGCAGTCCTAGTTGTTGCAGGCGATATCCCCATGCTTATCCCGGATGAAATCAGTGAATTTATTTCCAACTGCAATTTAAGCCTGTTCGATTATTACGTGGGAGTTGTCTCGAAAAAAACACTTTCTCATTTTACACCGAAAAAAGGGCGTAAACGTATCAGGTTGGCTGTTCTTCCATTTAAAGAAAATAAATACCGCCTCAATAACCTTCATTTGCTTAAACCATTTAAGATAGCTAACAGATACAGACTTCAGGTTATGTATGAACTCCGCTATCAGCGAAGGTTGCAAAACATTTGGAAAATGCTTATCAAGTTAGTGCGCTTGAAAGGGATCAAAGACGCCGCTTTTTTTTATATCCTCATCCAAGCCGCGCTTTTCTTCCGCAAAATCGGATTTGATGAAGTTTCCAGGAAAATTAGTTCATTTTTAACACTGAGTAAGCTTACGGGCATTGTCGGCAGGATTCTAGGAACAAGTATTTATATCGCGGAGACTACCTATGGAGGAGCGGCGCTCGACATCGACAATAAAACAGATTTTAATATTATTAACGAAAATTTTGAGGAGTGGATGGAACATCAGAAGAAAAAGTAGAATAATTTTTTTTAATTTCCACTCCGTCGCTTGGATCTTCCCCTCCTTGCGAAGCAGGAGATTATAGAGAGGCTAGAAAAATTTTTATAAAAACTCTTTTATTTATTACTGTTTGTTTCTTTATTGTTCTCTTAACTCCAGAAAACGCCTTTGCTTGGGGGGCCGGTTTTCACATCATGCAAGGTTCATATATTCTCAAACACCTGAACCTTATTTGTCCGAACATAGCCGCAATATTAAAAGCATTCCCCAATGATTATTTGTATGGCTGTATAAGCGCGGATATTTTTATCGGTAAGGGGGTAAAAAAGAGATTGGACCATTGCCATAACTGGTCAATGGCTAATAACATGCTTTCAAGGACTGACTCAGACGATACAACTGCTTTTGTTTATGGATACCTTTCTCATCTTGCCGCAGACATCATTTCTCATAATTTCTATGTACCGAATCAATTTTATCTGACAAGCTCCACTAAAAGGTTCGGACATATATATTGGGAATCCCGGTCAGACGAATTTATAAATAAAAAGTACTGGAAAACTGCTCAAAGGGTAATTAAGAAGTGCAATCATCATAATGACGTCTTTTTGCAGGAAATGGTAAAACGAAAGCTGGTGTCATTTAAAATGAAAAAAATATTTTTCTTCCATTCTGTTAAATTGAGCGATCTTGCCATATGGCAAAAGGCAGTAGCGATGGTTTCAAAAAAATCAAGATGGGATGTGGAAAAAACTTATATCGAAGAATTGAACCGGCATTCGCTTAATCTCATAATTGACTTCCTGAAACATGGGGAAAAATCTATTTGTCTTAAATTTGATCCTGTGGGGTCGGAAAAGCTGCTATTGGCAAAAAAAAAGAGAAGAGAAGATAAAAAAGTATTGGGAACCAAACCCAAACGCGCTTTATTAAGAATTCCAGCGAAAATAAAAAAACTATCCTATGTGAAAACCGCAACTCTTCTTTAAATCTTTCTCTTTGTACTGCAAACTTATAAATAAGTTTTTCAAAATTATTTGATAAACGGTATTATGTCATGCTCAATATTTTGTCTGATAATTCATGTCTATTACTCTCTGTCGCTTCAATAATTTTCATGTCACATCTTTCTTTAATCTTTCTTATAAACTCTGTTCCACTTATCGCAATGGTACCAATAACCGTATTGTTTGAGTCTAATGCTTGAAGAGCCGCTTCCTTGAACTTTTTTGAAAAGCATTCCATTTTCCCAATTTCATCAAGAATAATTATCTGACTTTGATTATCCGGGATTATAGCGGGAACAGCAATATTATCTATGTTTTCAATGCTAACCCCATACTTCGAAACAGTATAATCGCTTTTAATATCCCTGTGTCCTAATAGTCCTTCTTTTCCGGCAAGCGTTATCATTTTGAATCCCTGGCGTTTGCCGTCAACACGGATTTCTTCAGTATAGAACCCTTTTGCTGGTCTTTTTAGTCCTGTTATAATTTTTTTGATAACTGTTGTTTTTCCTGATGAGGGTGGTCCGGTGAGAAAGATATTTTTCATTGGGGCAGATTCAATATCAAAGCTCTCAGTTCCGTCATTTCCTCTATGGCGTAGCGGATACCTTCTCTGCCGAGTCCGGAACTCTTTACTCCACCATATGGCATGTGGTCTATTCTAAAAGTCGGGACGTCTCCTACGACCAGGCCGCCGACTTCGATTTCTCTATAGGCACTGTAAATTAAATCCAGATCTTTACAGAAAATACCGGCCTGGAGTCCGAAATCCGAATTATTAACTTCTTTTACCGCGGCATGAAAATCAGAATAGCTCACCAGAGTCACTACTGGAGCAAAAAGCTCCTGACAACTGACTTTCATGTCTGGTTTTACATCAGTTAATACTGTCGGTGTTAACATGGATTTATTTCTTTGCCCACCGTTCAGTATTGTTGCGCCATTATTTACAGCTTCCTTGACCCACTCTTCAGCGCGTTTTGCCTCCTTTTCAGAAATCATTGGTCCAACGTCAGTATTTTCATCAAGAGGATCGCCAGACTTTAATGATTTAACTTTTTTAATAAATTTTTCCTTAAATTTTTCAATAATATCTCTCTGCACAAAAATTCTCTGGACGGAAATACAAGTTTGTCCGGCATAGCCGAAGCCACCCATAATTATTCTATCCACTGCATAGTCAAGATCAGCGTCATTGTGAACAATAACTCCAGCATTCCCCCCTAATTCAAGGGTTATTCTCTTTCTTCCGCATCGCTTTTTAAGACCCCATCCTACGGCAGGGCTTCCGGTAAATGTCAGCTTTTTTATTCGCTCATCTGTTATTAAAGGTTCAGCTACCTGTGCTGAGCAGGGAAGGATGTTTAATGCGCCTGCAGGTAGTCCCGCCTCCATAGCTATTTCTCCTAATTTAAGAGATGAGAGCGGGGTCTGAGAAGCAGGCTTTAGGATCATAGTATTCCCTGATGCAATGCATGGAGCAACTTTATGAACTACCAGGTTCAAAGGGAAGTTAAATGGAGAAATTCCCGCAATAGGGCCTATAGGAAATCTGGAAATATTACAGATTCTGTCCTTTCCATAGGGATGAATATCCAGAGGAATTATCTCGCCATTAATTCTCTTTGCTTCTTCTGCGGCTATGGTGAAAGTGAGGATGGATCTTTCAGCTTCAATTCTGGCTGCTTTTATCGGCTTCCCTGCTTCTGCCGCAATGACCTGAGCCATTTCCTCCTTTTTGTTCTGTAATCTTCGGGCTATGTTGGAAAGAATCTCCGATCGCTGATAAGGGGGCATTTTTTTAGTAATCTCAAAGGCCGCGGTAGCCACCTTTATAGCGTTTTCCACATCATCAGTGGTTGGGCGATAGCTCGTTCCAATGACTTTACCGTTATACGGTGATTTAACATCATGCTTTTCAGGAGACGTAAGCCATTGGCCGTTGATTAAAAATTTATATTCTTTACTCATTGTTTTATCCTCCATTTGGTAATAGGGGAAACTCAATTTAAATTTTAACAAGTTAGGCTATCCTGGCCAACTTTTTCAAAATTCCTAAAACTGCTAGCCCCCCCTTAATCCCCCCTAGAGAGGGGGATTAAGGGGGGGCTAGCGGACTTTTGAGCTTGCACCTGCGGCGCAATAAATAAGGAAACATTGAAATTCCTATATATAAATATAGCAACTAAATTAAGAATGCAATTATAAAAGTAGATTAGAGTTATTTACAATAATACGCTTTTTAAAAACAAAAAGTTTTGAAAACAGCCTTTTTAATCGGCAAGTTGCCGCAACCACAAGTCCGTAAGGAAAACCGTCCGAAGGGTTGAGCCATGGATGGCCGATAATTAAAAGTAATTTGCTAAGCTAAGCTTTACCAGTAAGTCACAAAGGAAGGGGTGGCTCACTTTCTCCTGATTTTTTTTGTGTCTTCGAGTCTTAGTGGCTAATAAATAAAAAGATTTGAAACTACCTGCATATCAAATTACAATCTACGACTATGTATAATCCTCTTAAAGGCTTTTACTATTTGCTGCGAGGTGCGAAGATGATCATAAAACCGGGCATCCGGGAGGTTGTGATGATCCCACTGACAATTAACATAATACTTTTTGGGTTGCTGATATGGTATGGCGCGGGACAGTTTTCTGATTTTATCGAATGGCTTTTGCCGGATAAAGCGGAGTGGCTTAGAAGGTTTCTTTGGCCGATCTTTGCCTTAGTCACGCTCATTATAGTCTTCTTTGCTTTTACGCTTGTTGCCAATATCGTGGGAGCTCCATTTAACGGCCTGTTATCGGAGAGGGTGGAGGAACATCTGACAGGAATAAAATGTGATCAGTCCGGAGGATGGCGCAAAATGATAAATAACTTCATACCTGTTTTTATTGCAGAACTTAAAAAACTACTTTATATAATACTTCTAATGTTATTGTATTCTTTGATATTCATAATTCCAGTTATTAACGTAATTGCGCCGATTTTATGGGTATTTTTCAGTGCCTGGATGCTTGCACTGGAATATGTGGATTACCCCATGTCTGCTCACAATATTTCTTTTAAAGAACTCAGGAAAAGATTAAAAGAGAGGATGCTTTTAACTTTTGGTTTCGGATTTTCAACCCTTGTTATAACAACCATTCCATTAATTAATTTCCTTGCCATGCCTACCGCTGTTGCCGGCGCTACCGTCATGTGGGTTGAAGAATGGGGTGAAAAAAGAAGTGAAGCTTTGGCAGGATGAACAGGATTGATGGGATATAATTTAGAGCAGAATCTCAAAGATTTTCAACCAGAGAGACATAGATGGTTCGGCAGAGCCTGTCTTGAGCCTGCCGAAAGGCTCACCATAGACAGCTTGTTGTTATATTTCATAGCGCTATTATGTAAGGCTGAGCTTGTCGAAGCCTTATTGTCTGATAGTGCTTATTATTTTAATTGTTGTCATCCTTGGCCGTAAACCTAAGGGCGGTCTTCCTTTGGAATCCGTCCAATTAGCTTCGCAAGTTGGCCCAAAGGAGAGTAGCTATGAAGATTTGAATTCGGTTTTCCTGCCGAATTGTGGTTGTGGCCATTGGCCATGCTGTGTATCTCTCTGGTAAACTATACTTTTTTTTAAAGGATAAAGGTATGAATGTATTGGTTGTAGGTGGGGCAGGATATATTGGGTGTTTCATTAATCGCCTACTGTTAGAGCAAGGCTATAATACAATGGTTATCGATAATCTCTCCACCGGTCACCGGACTTCTCTTTCTAATAAAACTGAATTTATTGAAGGAGATATAGCGGATTACAGTCTGCTTAAGGAGACGCTTCAATCATATAAGGTAGATGTGGTAATGCATTTTGCCGCCTTTGCCCTAGTAGGGGAGTCAGTGAAAAATCCTGGCGCTTATTATGAAAATAATGTAGTCAATTCCTTAAACCTGCTGATGGCTATGAAGGAAACAGGGGTTAAATATTTTATTTTTTCTTCGACTGCCGCAGTATACGGCGAACCGCAGGACATTCTTATTACGGAAACGCATCCTGTTAAGCCTATAAACCCTTACGGTTCTTCCAAAACACTGGTTGAACAAATTTTAACCGGTCTATCCATTACTGATCATCTAAAATACGTTTCGTTAAGGTATTTCAATGCAGCAGGAGCGCACCCTGATGGAAGCATTGGTGAGGATCATGAAAATGAAACGCATTTAATACCTCTAACCCTCAAAGCTGTCCTAAATGAAAAGGCAGGGGGTGAGCCTCTGAAAATTTTTGGAACTGACTATGATACGAGAGATGGAACCTGTATCAGAGACTATATCCATGTATTGGACCTTGCGGAAGCACATATTCTTGCCATGAAGCACCTTCTTGATGGAGGGGAAAGCGATATATTCAACCTTGGTAATGGAAATGGTCATTCCGTGTTAGAGGTCATTGAAACTGCCGAAAAAATAACAGGCAAAAAAGTTCCTGTGGTTAATGATAAAAGGAGGTCTGGGGACCCTGCTGTTCTGGTAGCAAGTTCAGAAAAAATTTCTAAAAAACTCGGGTGGAAGCTACGATACGCAGGCCTTGAAACCATTATTGAAACCGCCTGGAAATGGCATTCAAACCATCCGGGAGGATACAGAGGATGATAATGATAAAGCTTTCAGTTTTAAGCTTTTTATCCATTCTCCTGGCAGGTGAGTTTGAAAGTTAAGTTATAACTATGAATCAAAAGATGTTCTGCAATAGAAGTCTTTTTTGCTTTTTAGTTTGGCTGCCGACTGTTGCCTATTGTGGGCTAATTTTTTATTTATCTTCTCAAGAAATTCCGATTAAAGTTAGCCTGTTTGCAATGCAGGATAAAGCGATTCATTTTATGGAGTACGGTATATTAAGCGTTCTTTTTTTCATTTCTCTCAGAAAATCAACGCCGGGTTATAATATCAAAGCTATTGCAATTCTGGCGATAATATTTTCAGGTTTGTATGGGGTTAGTGATGAGGTACATCAATATTTTGTTCCTGGAAGGGAGTCTTCAATCGGTGATGTGACAGCGAATCTTATTGGAGCGGTTGTTTTTCAGAGTATACATATCTTAAAACTCAAACTCGGTTTTTGAAAGTCTTTTTTTTATTTCTGCTACTATTCTTTTTTCATCCTCTATTCCTTTTGTTTCAAAAGTAGCAGAGAAGCGAACAAATGATCCGCAATCATCCCAGGGAACCGAAGAGATTAATTTTTCCGTAATAAGATATTGAGAAAAATCTTCCGCTGATTTAAATTTCTTGCCTTTTTTAATCCCTTTTGGGATTTTCACATAAAGGTAAAAAGTTCCTGCCGGTAGAGTTGCGCTGAAGCCGGTACTGTTCAGGGCGTCCACAAGCATTCCTAAACGGCGTTTATATTTGTTTTTAATTTCATTCGTAATTTCCGGGTGTTGAAGGGCGTGGATTCCCGCCTTTTGGATAGCTATAAATTGTCCTGAATCATAATTATCTTTCACATTCGCGAAACCACTGACGACCAGTTCGTTCCCGGCAACAAAGGCAAGCCTCCAGCCAGTCATGTTATACGCTTTAGATAAAGAGTGGATTTCAATTCCCACTTCCAGAGCGCCGGGGATTGATAAAAAGCTTAAAGCTTTTTCCGTATAGGATAAAGCGGCATAGGCAGCGTCCTGCACGACTATAATATTATTTTCTTTGGCAAATTCGACGACTTTTTTGTAAAAGTCTTCTGTAGCTGCCGCTCCTGTCGGGTTATTGGGATAATTAAGGTAAAGCAGTTTTGCTCGTTTTTTTGTTTCGTCGTCAATTGCGGCTAGATCTGGCAGGAAATTGTTTTTCTCCTTTAGCGGCAGGTTTACAACATCTCCGCCGTACCATTTGGTGTGGGTTCCCATGACAGGATATCCTGGCACCGTCATTAAAATAATATCACCGGGATTAATATATGCGGCAGGGATCATTGCCAAAGCCGGTTTTGAACCTATGGAGTGGTTTATCTGTTTTGCAGGATCAAGATCTTTGACACCAAAGTTTCTTTCAAGATATTTAGCAGCCGCCTCTTTAAACTCAGGTATTCCGTTATCCGCGTAACCTCTGTTTTCAGGATTTTCGATTTCATTCTGCATTTTGCTTACTACCCCAGGAAATGCCATTTCGTCAGGCTCTCCAACCCCAAGGTCAAAAAGTTCTTTCCCCGGGTTTTGGGCGAGAGCGGTCTTTTTTGCTCGCTTTATTTTTTCGAATTTATATATTTTGGTGTCTTTCCCAAACAAATCCCCTCCCAGCCTGTCGGCAAAAAGAGACTGTATATAATTTTCACTCATTACTTTAATTAAAAACCTCCTATAAAAAAATCATCTGAAATTATCAGAGCAGAAGCTTAAAGTCAAAAATTATTTCGTTCTATAAAGATCCTGAAATGTAAAAAGATAAAATCTGTAAAATAAATTTTTTGTAGATAAAATTAAAATGACACTTTTGCCCATCTTTCTTTCTGAGGGAGCACTTCTCTTTGTGCAGCATAAGCTCCGCAACTGAAGAATCTCTACATTGAAAGTGTTTAGCGAGCTGACTTAAAATGTAATCATACTCTACACTGAAGATTCCCAGTAACTTGCTATGGGGAGATTCAATACAGGTGGAGTACGTAAAAGTAGAAGTTAAAAGACTGGTAAACTACAAAGCATAAATATGCAGCACTATAACTAAATACAACTTTATTCATTGAGGTTCCAGTTAAAATCAAAATATTTAATGGAATAACTTCCTTTTTCGACGTATTTTAAATATTGCCTTGCTTCTATTGGAGCATGTTTTTTTATACACGTGAGAACTCCCCCATGTTTTTGAAAATCCTTTTTAAACCAGTTGAAAATTTGTGAAATGTAGATTGCCGATTCGGTTTGATGCACAAAAAAACCTTTTGCTTCATTTGCAAGGAGACGCTCCATCTGATAATCCAACTGTGAATTGAGCTCGTCTGGCTTGTAGCTCTTTGTTGCTAAATTAGGGCAACTTACTGAGGCACAAACAATGGCAGCATGAATATGGGGATCTCCCATTTTCCTTAAAATTCTATGCTCTATATCGTTCAGTGAATAAGCTTTTCCTCCAACAATACCGGCATTTTTATTCCATACAGGGGTAAGCCATCCCCCTATATTCTTAATGCTTTTAACAGGATAATGATCAGCAATTATTTTTACGGCCATGATATTATAAACGTTTATCCAAAAGGAGAGTTTTTCATTGTAAGACTCGAGGCTACTTACAGGAAATTTTTCCAGCTTACTAATTAAATCTTTAAACTGTTTATCATTTTTTAAGAAGATGTACTTAACTGAAGTCAGGTGCACATTTTCTTTAGTGGTATCGTAGGTATATTTTTTTAATAAAGCATCCCAATCGGAAAAATCAAAGAATGCCGCTTCGACTGTCCGAAAGCTAAAAACCAAGAAAAAGGCAACAACTATAAAAAAACTTATTTTTCTCATAAGAAATTTAAACTAATTATAATTTTTCTATTACATCAAACCCATGAATATCAATTTCTTTTGCTAGTTCATCTGCCCTGTGAAACGAATTAATCACAACTGGCGTTACCAGAGAAATAGTTTCTTTAATTCTCTGGCGGAAATTCCATTTCATATCCTTAGAAGATTTACCGTGAGGGAGAGAAGCAACTTTAGCAGTTTCTTGAAAAAGAATCGGAATAAATTTTAGCGAAATTAGTATCATCATAGAAAAATTCCTTACCGGGAATCCAAACAACCTCAATGGCCACAAATACCACTCAATTGCATTTACCATTTTTTGAGGCGATGTGGTTAGTGTAAGAATGCAGGATAAGTATATAAGCACAATCAACCTGAAATCAATTATTATGCCTTGGTGAAAACCTTCTTGAGTAGCACCTAAATTTCCCAAGAAAAAAAAATGGATTGGTCTGCCTGGAGTAAGGAACAGGTGAAATAAAAATGTGAATAAAAATAAAAAAAGAAACGGTTTGAGACCTTTGATTAAAACTTTAAAAGGAACTCGAGATAACATTCCAAGAACAATTGAAAAAAATCCTATAAAAAAAATTGGATAATAAGGTGGAATAATGGTAGCAGAGATTATTAAGAAAATGATAAGAAAAAACTTTATCCTGGAATCCATCCTGTGAATTATAGAATCAGAAGGGAAATAATTCCCTATTGTAATATTTTGCAAACTGTTCAGCACTTTAGCCTTTAATAAAATTAGATTTAAACAGCATTATTTCGAACAAGCAATTCAAGTCTCCGTAGGTACTTTTCTATGAGCGAACCTTGGTGTTTTATCCATAATTTTGAATTACGAGAAGCATTTAACCCTTCTAAGTTCTACGGTTCCTTGATCAGCGGTTAGATATTCAAGACAAGCACGGTTATCTCCGTGCTTGACGTATTGCAGTTCCGGAAAAATTTTGCGAACAAGATTAAGGTAATATATCATTCAACATCAGATAAAAGTACTTTTTTGTTATAGGCTGAAATCAGGTCCCCCCTGCTAAGCATACCGATTACGCGATCCTGGTTTTTCGAATCTACTACCGGCAGTTGAGCTACATCGATCGCTACAAATTTTTCCAGGGCTTTATTCAGGTTATCTTTTGGACTTAAACTTATAACATCAGTTGCCGCCAAGTCTTTTGCAACTACCAGGTCTTTTAGTCCCTCTTCAAACATAACTTCTCGAATGTCAGAGAAAGAAAGGATAGCAACCATTTTATGTTTTGAATTAACGACAGGAAAGTATGAATTAGTTGACTTCGAGAAAATAGCTAAAATTCTTTTGAACGGGGTTGTTTCTAAAATGGTTTCAACCTTTCTGTCCATCACATCACCAACTTTTATAGATCCCATAATGGAAACTTCCCTCCCCTGTTGGATGTTAATACCCCGCCTGCGTAATTTTAAAGTATAAATCGAATCCTTGGATAAATATCGGACGACAGAAGTCGCAATAATGCAACTCGCCATAATGGGTAGAATAATTTTGTAATCATTAGTTAATTCAAACAGAATCAGTATATTCGTCATGGGAGCATGAGCGGCAGCAGCAATAACAGATCCCATTCCTACTAAAGCGTATGCTCCCTTAGTAGCTGTAATATCTGGGAAGATGAAATGAACTAATGAACCAAAGGTACCTCCCAGCATTGCCCCAATAAATAAAGAAGGGGCAAAAACACCGCCGGAACCACCGGAACCCAGGGTAATGGAAGTTGCAATTATTTTCATAAAAATTAAAATGAATGTGATGTACCAGACCATTTGTCCATTGAGAGCCATATCCATTGCTTCATATCCATTCCCCATGATTTGAGGTAAGAATATAGCCAGACAACCAATAAGAAGACCTCCAATCGCAGGTTTTAGAACCGGGTGAATATTTATTTTTTTTTCAAAATAATCTTCGGACCAGTAAAGAGTGACAATATAGAACCAGGCGATTAAACCGCTTAAAAGACCTAAGATTATATAAAATAAAATTTCCCAATAACTGACAATCTGGTAGGACGGCACTATAAATGCCGGAGTATTGCCATGAAACGCGTGAGAAACAACTGTAGCAGTCACTGATGAGATAACAATGGGAGTAAATGTACTAATTGAAAAAACTCCTAAAATAATCTCCATGGAAAATATGACACCCGCCAATGGGGCGTTAAAAGTAGCAGCAATACCACCCGCAGCACCGCAGCCTACTAAAATTTTTATTCTTTCTGCGGACATATTAAATAATTGCCCCAATGCAGAACCTATGGATGAGCCAATTTGAACGATTGGTCCTTCCCTGCCTGCGGATCCTCCGGAACCAATACAAACGGCTGAGGCGAATGTCCTCAAGAGAATAGTTCTTGGTTTTATGATTCCGTTTTTCAAAGCGATTGACTGCATGACTTCAGGAACACCATGTCCCTTTGCTTCAGTTGGGAAAAAATGTGATAAAGGGCCGATGATTAGGCCGCCGGCCATTGGGATAAGAGGAAGAAAGTACCACGGCACGGAGGGAGCGATACTTAAAATCTCGAACCTGCCGTAAAAAAACATTTCTTTTAAAAATAGAATTAGCCAGCGAAAAAACTCAGAACTAAGACCGCTGCAGAGACCTATCAGACCGCCTAAAAATAACAGGTTCGGATCTTTCTTTACAAGAAAATGGTACAAAGAAATAATTCTATCTTTTAAAAGATCGCTGACCACTCTTTATTTCTCCGAGAATAACTGACTGCGGACGTTAACATTAAGACATAAGGGCATGTATGAAAAAATGGAAGAGTGTTTATCAGCTTTACCCTACTGGCGGGAAACTATGCCTTATAACAAATTTATATTCCAGAACCATCTCCATAACTTGAAAGATGTATTTTACATTCTTTTTTTGATGAATCATCTTCCAATTCCCATCTCCATCTTGCTTTTCTTGGATCTTCGCCTTCAAGAGTTGCAGTAGTGCAGGGATGTTTGCATCCTATAGTTGCATAACCTTCCGAATATAACGGATGTACAGGAAGATTTTTCTTTTTAATATATTCATCAAGGTCTGACTCCGACCAGGTGTATACAGGAGAAACTTTTATGATTTGCCTTCCATTAGCTATAATGGGCTGTATCTTCGGGAGTGTGCTCCTAAACTTTGATTGATCTTTTCTCAGGCCGGTGATCCACACTGTCAAAGTTTTTAACGCCTTATCAGAAGGTTCAACCTTTCGGATTTTGCAACAAAACTCTCTATGTGACGTACTCTCAAGAAAAAGGTATTCTCTCCAGTGAGATTGTTTAATCATTTCCTTGACGCGATTTTCATCCGGTTTAAAAACTTGAATTTTACCTTGATAAAGCTTATTCGCATAATGCCCCTCAATCTGTTTCATATAATCAATCGTTTCAGAAAACAATCTTCCCGTATCAATGGTAAATGCTCTAAAAGTATCCGTCACCCTGGAAGCCATATCCATAATGACTAGACCGGTTTTTTGAAATGAGGTTCCTATAGCAGTTTGAGTTCCGAATTTTTTAAAAATGTCAGCGAGCAAATCTTCCGCTTCTAAATCAGTCCACTTATTCACATATTTGTCTGCATTTTCTGATCTCATATCAAACATATAATTTTTAGACAGTTTTATCTCTTTGTTATGTTCCTCTTAAGAGAAGAGTTATTATTATTTGCTCTTGACATAATTCTCAATGACATAACTCATTGCAAGAAATCCACCTGCCAGACAAAAGAAGAAGAAAATTAGGATGTACTGAGTAACATGAAGAGCCTCTACTTCTTCATTCTCAAAGCCGGTGAGAGGAAAAGAAACCTCCAATATACCCCTTAGGTCGCCAACTTTCCAATCGGATTTAGGTGTTTGAGGGTGCCTATTATGACAAGAAACACAGGCCGCAAGCATTATGTCCGCTTTGGCATATCTTAAAACTCTTTTTCCATTTTGATCTTCGATAAGATAAAAAGGTTTTTTTTTGTTTTCTTTAATCGCTGTAAACGCATCTCTTTCAAAATTATCAAGAGGTTTGTAGTCTTTTATTCTCCAGGGAAAGGGATACATGCTGTATAGTCGAAATTCAATCCCATAGTTTGTCTTTTTGGATATATGCATAGCTAACTCCCTACTGAAAGTAGCCGGCAAAGGAATCGCTCCTTTTTTTTGATGATAATCATGCGTAACCTCAACACCTTGATTCTTTACGGTTTCAACAACCTTTGAGGCATACAACGTGCGAAAACTTTCAATTGTTTGCAGGTAATTGTTGGCAATATTTATTGCTGCCGCATCTGTGATTTTGGATTCTATCGTCAGCAGGTTTCTAAAAAATAAGAATCCCAATACCGCAAGGATGGCAAATGATAACAGCCGAAAATACTTGAACCAAAATGGTAATTTGGTGTCAATGGAATTCTTTTTCGAATCAAAAGTTCCATCATCTGGATCAGGTCGTGTGGTTTCATTACTCATTAAGTCTTGCTTCTTTTCTAAACATAACCAGAGATTGCTTTCTGGTTGTTAACTTAAATCTTAATTAATCATGAAATAATCGCGAAGCTAAAAAAAGCACATTCTTTCTATAGCATAAAGCGACGAGGTGCCGCAACCAAATAGGGAATCGTCCTAAAGAAGAAACGGTTAAATTTTCTGAGCTTTGCATAAGGCGCTCTAAAAAAAAAGAACTAAAAGCGCCAAAAAAAAAGAAGTTTTTACAGAGTGATAGTATATTACTTTGGTTGCGGTTTCGCCACGCCGGGCTTTAATAATCAATACACATACATACGACCGTAAGGGCGCTTGGAAACGGGGATAATTTTGGTATACTGGGAAAAATCGAAGATATCGAACTGCTCTCCCATTTCCTTACAAAAATCATTCAAGATGGGTTTTAATGTTTCTTTATCATACTTATCAAGTTCAAAATGTTTAACTTCTTTTCCTAATTTGTCTTCTTCCACTATGCCGCGTATATAAATTATCCCGCCATGCATTCCGGTAGCACAATAATCTCCCACCACAGGCCTGTCATTATTATTTGTACTCATTCCTAAAAGAATTAGCGTTCCGCCAGCCATATATTCACCAAAGAAATTTCCGGCTTTACCGCCAATCACCATAATGGGAACTTTATCCATATAACCTTTCATGTGAATCCCCACTCGATACCCACAATCTCCTTTAACATACAATTTTCCTCCCCGCATTCCATATCCAAGGACATCTCCCGCAAGCCCGTGAACAACAACCTTCCCATCGTTCATAGTGTTTCCCACACCATCCTGCGCATTATTTTCTACAATAAGCTTAGGGCCGTCCATGAACGCGGCCATATCCTCTCCCGGAACACCTTGGACATGAATGGTAACATTGTTAGCAGTAATACCATCGCCGATATACCGTTGACCACAAACATTGAGGAGGCGAATATCCTTGACCCCTTTTTTTATTTCTTTTCTGATCAGTTCGTTCAGGTCTTTGTAATAAACATCTTTTGCATCAATTTCGATCAAATACTTACTCCTCATCTAAATAAACAATCACAGCATCACCCGCGTGAGGGGCATAGCAGTCTTCCGCGTCAGGACAAATCTCTCTTATCGATGCCTCTTCGCTCGACATATAAACAGTGTTACCTTTTTTACCAACGACAAGGGGTCTCAGTTTCACCCTGTCATTTATACCTATTAAGCCACCGCTAAAAGCATACAAAAAGGCAAAAGGTCCGTTAAGCGCCGCTCCGGCATATACAGACCTGAGTAATGTAAGCTTGAGCTTTTCTTCCTCATCCAGCCGGTCTATATCTTTCCAAAAGTGAGGCGCCAAAGCAGAAAAAGTCTGCTCATACGACAATCTATTTTTCCTGTGCAGAAAATCGACAAGATAAGTTACAACTTCCGTATCTGTCATTAAAGTGCATGTATAACCATGAGCATCGAGGTACCTCTTGTTTATTCCGTAAGATGAAATTTCGCCGTTGTGGACAATGGATTTATCGAGAAGCGTAAATGGATGAGCTCCGCCCCACCATCCGGGAGTATTTGTCGGAAAGCGATTATGGGCTGTCCATATATACCCTTCGTAGTGATCAAGTTGGAAAAAATCAGCGATATCTTCCGGAAAGCCCACCCCTTTAAAAGCTCCCATATTCTTACCGCTGGAAACCACAAATGCTCCTTTCGCTTTTATGTTTATTTCCATAACAGTAGATACCATGTAGTCATCGGGATTGATTCCTTTGAGCATGGCCTCTGCGTTTGGTTCCGCAAAATATCTTTTAAAGTACGGGTGTCTGGTTATCTTGTCAGTCGAGGCATGAGGAATGGTTTCTTGGTGATGGATGCGCAAGGAACTGTCCAAGATCTCCTCCGTACTTTTCACATCACTTGGGCTGTCATACATCAAGTGTAAAGCATAAAGGTTTTTATATTCAGGATAAATGCCATAAGCGGCAAAACCTCCTCCCAGCCCATTACCACGATCATGCTGATTAGATATAGCTTTCTTGATAACAGAACCTGAAATCCTTTTCTTATCTTTATTTATTATACCAATTAGTCCACATGCAGCGCTATCCCTCTCCCGGTAAGGTGATTTCACCCAGGGTTCTGTAAATAATCCGAAATTTTCCATAATTTTATATTTAGCGATTAAATTATTTTGACAGCGATTAACAGGTTATAGCTGGTTTCGAGAAGCTCAGCCTGACAATTTATATCATGGTAAGATTGCTGAACCATATCTTCTCTTTTCCCGTTAAAAAAACAAGTAATTAAACTATTGCGACCTAAGAAACAATTGATCCCGGGTTTCATTTTGAACATGCGCCCAGTTGAAATCCGGTTCTAATAATTTATCTTTATACTTTCCAATATCTACCTTGTTTTCTATAAGATACCTGAATATCCCGGCTCTTTCGATTGCCCGCACAAAGACAGCGCCGGTAATTTTATTTTTTTTGATGATAATTTTTTTATAAATTCCTTGTTTTTCATCCAGTTTTTTTAAAATTTCTCCATTGGCCTCATCACGTATAAAGCCATACGAAATGATCTGAGCGCCGCCAAACTGCAACGCGTTCAATGAAAGTCCTCCCTTATATTCCTTCTTTTTTCCTGCCATATTGCAGCCCACTGTCATCCCCTGTTGTGATGCAAGGGGAATAATAGGAATAGGCATTGTTTTTCCGGTTAGTATTTCTTTTGCCGCTGTGCAATCTCCCGCTGCATAAATATTTTTTATATTAGTTTCCATATTGCTGTTAACCAAAATTCCTCTGTCGGTTTTAATTCCAGAGCCATTTAGAAATTCAATATTAGGTTTCACCCCAACAGCAATAACTACCATTTGGCATGGGATTTTCTTCTCGCTCTTTAAGGTTACAGAATTGATCTTTCCGGCAGAACCGTTTATATTAACAATGGTGTCTTTAGTAATAATTTCAATTCCTTGCTTGTGAAGTTCCTGCCGTGCTATTTTGGCCGCCTCATCATCCAGAGCGATAGGAAGAATATTGTCGGCTAGTTCAACAACTGTAACCTTTTTACCGGTATGCGCCAGCCCTTCCGCACACTGAAGTCCTATTAAACCGCCTCCTAGGATAGCAATGCTATTAACATTTTTTAATACTGCCTTTATTTTATCCGCGTCTTTTTTTTTGGTAAATGTGAATACATTTTCAAATTCATTAAGACCTGTAATGCCCGGCGGTATAAACGGAACTCCCCCTGAAGAGATTAGCAATTTTTCAAATCCGATACTTTCTTTTCCGATATATACTTTTTTTGTTTTTGAATCAATTTTGCTGACCCTACTTCCTAATATTGGAGTAACATTCATCTTTTGATAATAATCAAAATCTCTTAAGTAGATAAAGTTATCATTGACCATATCCGCGACATATTCATGAAGCATTGCCCTGCTGTATGTATGTTCCGTTTCATCGCTGATTACAGCGATTGTTTCTTTTGCTCCTGATTTTCTGATTGACTCCACCGCAAATAAAGCCGCGAAAGAATTTCCAATAATTACATATTTGAATTTTTTTGAATTTTTCATTTTAATGAATCTGTTTAGCGAGCGAACTTTAAATAAAATCACACTCTCAACCGAAGATTCCCCGTAACTTGCTACAGGGAGCTTCAATTTACCGCATGGGATGCAAAAATCGCAGATGAAAGCTACCTTTTCCTTGCGTACTCAGCGTTATTTACGGTCAAAAAAAAATTACTAACTAATTATTATTAACTGCTATTTTCGATTATCAAATGCCAATGCCTTGGTCGGACAAACCATGACACACGCAGGTTCTTCCCGCTCTGGACAAAGGTCGCAGTGATGCTGAATCGCGTTATTTTCTATTAAAGATACATTTTTTATATAAACATTTCTATTGATAGAACCATATTCGCACGCCATGAGACACATCCAGCAGCCAACACATTTTTTTTCGTTTAAAAGCACACGGCCTTCTTCATCCTTATAAAGTGAACCGTTTTTACAGGCTAAAATACAGGACGCTTCTTCACAATGTCTGCAATTAGTGGAAAGACAGAGTGCCCCGTTTTCCTCTACTATGCATCTGTTTAATGGCTTGGGACGATTATCAGATAAGGCCTGATTTGGTTCAGGGGTATAAGAAGAAACCTCATGGTTAAACGTCAACCCCTCCGTAAAGTATGCGCTGACAGGGTTCTTTACTTTAGAATGTTCAACAATACATGCTACTTCGCACAAGTGACAGCCTATGCATCTTTCTTCAATTGGATAAACTTTTTTCATAATATTCGGTTTGCAGGTGAAAGGGCTCAGTTTTTAAGGATTTTCAATAAGGCTGATTGCTTACAACCGATCCCTGACCTCTAATTTCATATTCCAGCCTGCGCAATGCCTAATGTTTTTAGTTCGATTTCAGAGAGGTCAACTCCCCTCAATTTCAGTCGATTGCCTCGCAGACTTTCAATAGAGTTAAGTCCCATCAATCCAAGCATTTCTTTAATTTCACGCGCCCAAGCCATAAGCAGGTTAGTACATCGCTCCGCGGCAATATCCACCGGAAGCCTTTTGCGCAAGTCAGCTTGATTTGTGGTAATCCCCCACGCACATTTTCCGCGATGACATTGCTGACATAAAGTACATCCGACGGCCAGCATTGCGGACGTCCCCGCATAAACCGCGTCTGCACCAAGGGCAATGGCTTTTACAATATCATCAGCTCCCCTGATGCCTCCTGCCGCGATAATAGATGCCTGGTTCCTGATCCCTTCTTTTCTTAATCGTTCATCTACCTGCGCCAACGCCACTTCTATTGGGATACCGACATGATCTCTTATTATTCTCGGTGCCGCGCCTGTACCCCCCCTGAATCCATCCAGTACTACTATATCAGCTCCAGCACGTACAATTCCGCTGGCGATGGCAGATACATTATGAACAGCAGCTATTTTTACAGATACCGGCTTTTGATATTCTACAGCTTCCTTAATGGCGTAAATCAGCAGCCTCAAGTCTTCTATAGAATAGATATCGTGTTGTGGGGCGGGAGAAATAGCATCGCTTCCTTCAGGAATCATACGGGTTTGAGAAATATCATAAGTAACTTTTTCACCTGGCAGATGCCCACCTATTCCGGGTTTTGCCCCCTGCCCAATTTTTATTTCACATGCCGCTGAATTTTTTAGATACTTGCTACTAACGCCAAACCTGCCGGAAGCAACCTGTACAATCGCATGGTCTTTAAATTCCAGAAGGTCAGGATGCAGTCCTCCTTCTCCTGTATTAAAGAACGTCCCCATTTTTTTGGCAGCCGTTGCAAGCCCCTTCTGGAAGTTAAAACTAATAGCGCCAAACGACATTGGAGCAAAAATCACAGGAACTTCAGTGCTAATATTTGGGAATAATGTTTTTATTTTTTTCGAATTTCTGATATCTTCTGACGTCAAAGTTTCAGGTTTTCTCCCAATGTAAGTTCTCAACTCCATAGGTTCCCTTAACGGGTCTATAGAAGGGTTAGTTACCTGAGACGCATCCAGAACCATCCGGTCAAAATAGCTTTTATAATCTTCGTCATTACCAAGTCCAGTTAAAACTACAGCACCGGTATCGGCCTGTTTATAAATAGAACCCCAGTGCTTAAAATCCCAATAGGCATTGTCCCGAAACTTGTTTCCCCAGTCGCGGATCTCTATACATTGTGTGGGGCACATGACCTCGCATCGTTTGCAGTTGACGCAATTAGCATCGATGTTATATATTACGTTGCGATCGGTATCGAAGTAGGTGCAATCATAGGGACATTCCCGAACACAAACAAGGCATCGTATACATTTATTATTATCTCTTTCCACCTTGTATTCAGGATGGCTGTGAAAATAATCTCCCTGTCGTTGTCTTCTTATTTGAAGACTATCCTTGACACCCGGTTCTTTGTAAAATTTTTGAGTCATAATTTTTATAAAAGTAAATGTATTGTGTTTAACATATAATGGAGAGCTTGATAATTACTAATGTGATGACTTTTGTAAAAAAATACGGATGATGACTTACATGCAATATTAATGCCATATTAATATTATTGTTTTTTAAGAGGTTCTAACGCAGAAGTCATATTAGCATACTTAATGTAATCAATCAAGTATACATATTATATATTTTTTATAAGATAAATAGATAGCAGTACCTATTTTGGGTGGGTAGCTCTACTGGTTTTAGCTTTTTTAGAATAGAAATATGATTTTGAACCGAAAAAAAAATCAATAAATACAAAAAAAAATTGTTTGAGGAAGGGAATTTTTGGAGTCTGGCAAAAAAACTAATCATAATGAGTTTTTCACAAAAATTGTGAAAACCCTGTGGAAAAAGCTGTTAAGATGCTTCTAACTCCCTTGCAAAATGCGGTCTTTAACCAAATTGCACATTTATTAATCTACCTATAATGCTAAATAAATCAATACATTAGCCTAATTAATTGAATTGCAATGATTTTATAACCTGCGGCAAAAATGCACGAGCTTGCTTTTCCACATAAGATTACTAATGACTCAATTAAATCAACAATTAATCATTGATTATCGGATTAAGCCTGAATACAGCTTCAGCAATTTTGTGAAGACACTATCTACAGAGGTGGCTTACAATGCAGCAGTGTCGGTAGCCAGAAAACCAGGGCAAAAATACAACCCATTGTGCATATACGGGGATATGGGTGTAGGAAAAACACACCTTCTCAGCGCAATAGGGAAAGAAGCGATGTCAAGTGCTAATGACGCAGTGATTGTGTACGTTAACTCTAAATTTATTTTGGCTGAACAGGAAAAAGCAAACAATGAATTTGATGTAGTCAGCCTGGTTAAAGAATATAATCATGTGGATTTTCTAATTATAGATGATATTGACGAAATACTAAAAAAGTCTTCTATTGATGAAAAAGTTTTTCATTTATATAACTACCTGATGCAAAAAGGTAAGCAGTTAATTTTTTCCAGTTCTATTCCAGCAAATCAACTGAAATTTACCGACCAGAATCTGAAATCACGTTTAGAATCCGGCTTATCTGTAAAAATAGAAAAGATGAATGATGAAGACAAACGAAAAGTAATAAAAAAGTTGGCAAAAGATTTTGAAGTATTTATTCCGAATAATGTTGTTGATTACATTCTAAGCTCTGCTCCAAGAGACTTTATATCTCTTTATAACATTGTAAGTCGGATCAACCGGCTATCTCTGGAAACCAAAAAAAAAATCACCCTTCCCCTCGTAAGAAATCTTTTTAAATACGTATTCTTAAAAGTTTAAGAGTATTAAATCAAAACCCTACTTCTATAGCCTATAACATCTTTTTGGCTTCTTTAAAATCAGGATCTACACAAACACACATTTGCCAGTCATCTTATTATGGCAGGAGTTGACTTAAGTACTGTTATGGATTTACTCGGACACAGCAATATAACTATGGCATTACGGAATGCACATTTAGCTCCTGGCCACAAGATTAAAACTATGGAAATTTTAGACAATGCTATAGGCCAAAAGCCAACTATACAAAAACTATACAATTTTCAAAATAGCAAATCTTAAAAGCTGGCTAAGTATTAGAATTAAAAAGCCGGCGAATGGGATTGAACCATCGACCTGCTCATTACGAATGAGCTGCTCTACCGCTGAGCTACGCCGGCCTAAATCATTTGCCCGCTTTTAAATTAGAGGATTATAGTGAACTCACTAAGTGAAGTCAATTTTGTAGTATGTGCATGTGTAACTACTCATAGCATTTCATGCATAAGATCAACCCTCCTGTCTTTTAATAAGTCATTATGAGAGTTTATCTTTTTGTCTCGAGCTTCCTGAGGGTTAATATCAGTAACCCATTCTTCTTCATTCTCTTCAGACCCTCTGCGCAAAACTTCTCCTGACGGAGTGACTACCTGGCTTTTGCCAATAAATTTAAGAGTTTCCCCCTTTTTTCTATTTTCAATCCCTACCCTGTCGGCTGTTATAGCAAACACATGGTTTTCAAGACAGCGTGTTATCATGCTGTCAGGCCCATGAGGAAGTACCAGGTTTGACGGATGACACAGGATGTCTGCACCTTTCAAGGAAAGGACTCTTGCCACTTCCGGGAACCTCCAGTCAAAACAAATCATAATCCCGATCTTTGCACTCCCTATATCAAAAACCAAATACCCAGTATCCCCTTTATCAAAAATATTATTCTCATTTCGGAACAAGTGTGACTTTCTGTAAGTGCCTATGTAACCGTTTGGACCCACAAAAACCGCTGAGTTAAATAATTTTCCTTTGCTCTTCTCAGCAATACCTGAAACAATGTAGACATCTCTCGGTTGAGCGGCTGAGATAAGCCTTTGAGTCGTAACACCATCGGGGATTTCTTCTGCAAAGTTAAAAGCCTCTTTCCTGTCAATAAATTGATATCCGGTATTAAATAATTCAGGTAACACAATCAGACCTGCATTGATCTTATTAATCTGACTAACAGCCTTTTCAATATTTTTCTCTACCTTCCCAAAAACCGGGGAGGTTTGTATAAAACCGACTTTTAAGTTATTGTTAATTTTTTTCATAAAAACCCTGGTAAAGTGCGTGGCATTTACATTCATTCTACCTCACGGGGAATCAAAAGTGCCAGATACTTATGAAAATAAAATAATTGCATAGTATAAAGTTTGTGTGTTAAAAGAAACATTTTGTCAAATTTTCTTTGAGGAGGTATTTTTATTTGGGTAAAAAACTTTTTATTCCAGGTCCGGTTCATGTAAGGGAAGATGTTCTGCAAGCCATGGCTACACCGATGATCGGGCACAGGATGCCGGAATATGTCGAATTACACAAAAGGGTAAAGGAAAAACTTCAAAAATTACTGTTTACAAACAGGAGCGTTTATCTTTCTACATCTTCTGCTTTCGGCATAATGGAAGGCGCGATCAGAAATTTGGTTCAAAAAAAATGTGCCAATTTTGTTAACGGTGCATTCAGCAGTAAGTGGCATGACGTAACAAAACGATGCGGTAAAGAAGCGGACGACTTTAAAACAGAGTGGGGTAATCCTATTACTCCGGAGATGGTTGATGATGTCCTAAAAACAGGAGAGTATGACGCAATGACAGTAATTCATAATGAAACCTCTACAGGAGTCATGTCCCCATTAGAAGAAATTGCAAAGGTTATGAAAAAATATCCTGATGTTTCGTTTATCGTAGATACTGTCAGCTCCATGTCCGCGATAAAAATCAACGTAGATAAACTCAGCGTTGACTGCTGTATTGCCGGAGTTCAAAAAGCCTTTGCTCTTCCTCCCGGTCTGGCAGTATTTACTGCCTCGCAAAAAGCACTGGATAAAGCGAAAAATTCTGTTGACAGAGGATATTATTTTGATTTTCTGGAATTTGATAAAAACGACGCAAAAGACAATACCCCTTCTACTCCATGCATAAGCCAGATATTTGCTATGGACGCTCAACTAAATAACATGTTTGCCGAAGGGTTGGAAAAGAGATTTGCCCGACATAAAGAAATGGCAGAGTTTACAAGAAACTGGATAGTATCCCAGGGATTTGAGCTTTATCCTAAGAAAGGATATGAATCCATTACACTGACTTCTGGCAGAAATACCAGAAGCACGGATCTGGCAAAGCTTAAAAAAGAACTCGGAAAAAGAGGGATAGCTTTTGATAATGGTTATGGAAAAATTAAAAACGAAACTTTCAGAATCGCTCATATGGGTGATCTTCAAATGCAAGACTTGAAAGAACTCTTTGGTATGATAGAGGAAATCCTGCCGGCTTGTTGAAAGATAAATTTGGATTCAAGTCTTCTTGGGAAATCATCAGTGGGCGAATCTTGGTTGTTTTTTATAAAAAATCTAAGGCACGAAGCAAGAAATAATATCGAAATTCAAATGTTCAAAATCTGAAGCAGCTTAAACCATTTCTTTGTTTTTAATACATTTTTCGTTTTAAATAGTTGCATTTTAGCCATTCGAATTTTGGATTTTTAACATTTGATTCTATTTGCATACTAACTTTCTGTTTATCTCACGTTTTTTATTGCGGCTAAATGCTGCGCTATAATATAAACCTAAGGAGAAAATTTTAATGGCTAATTTTATTAATGGAAATGCGGTCCGAACCGGACACGTCATCAAATACAACAAGAAATTATACCGGATCATGACAGCAGAGCATATAAAACCTGGTAAAGGCCCGGCCTATATGCAGGTAAAGCTTCGTAATATCAAAGATGGAACGCAAACAGAAGCCAGGTTACGGTCGGATGAAAGGGTTGAAAAAACTGTCATGGAACAGCTGGAAATGGAATATCTTTATAGCGATGCTTCAGGTTACTGCTTTATGAATACCACTAACTATGAACAGATTCATTTAAACGAAAAAATTTTGGAAGGAATGACAAAGTTCCTTATGCCAAATATTAAAGTTTCTGTTGAGTTTCATGAAGGAAATCCCCTTAGTCTGGAAATGCCTGAGACAGTGGATATGAAAGTTGTTGAAACAGCGCCACCGCTAAAAGGAGCAACCGCATCGGGTTCAGGAAAACCTGCCACTCTTGAAACAGGATTGGTTATTACTGTTCCGCAGTTCATTGAAGCAGATGAAACTGTGCGAGTTAACACAGCAACTGAGGAATATGTTGAAAGAGTAAAAAAATAGGTTTTTATTTACCTATTTTTTTTATTCCAATAATTCCAAAAATAATAATAAGCGCTTTTCATTTTATCTCTTCTATTATACTTATCGAGAAAAAATCGCTTTTGTTAACGAAAACAATGTCAAACGCCTGCTCGATACTATTACTCCGTGAAAACTTTTTTAAACAAGTTTTTTGTTAGCTCACTGGAGCGGAAGCTCCAGACGGTTGCGGAGCCTCTCCGCCCTATGATTTCCACTTAATTGTAAATTTCCTTATATTCTGATTGCCTAATATTGTAAAAAGCTGTTTCGCAGACCAAGTACTAATAACTAATTAAAGATACATTAATTTGTTTAAATAATGCTATAACTATATAATTTTTTATTAAAAAAACGCTTTGCTAAGTCTAAGGGCTTAATAATTATATTAAATTTGTAACATATTGATATTTAAAACATTGAATGTCAAGAAAAAAATGCATCATGAAAAATGATATTTTTTTAACACTTTTTGTTAAATTTTTTTCCATTACGAAAAAACAAAAAGATTCTTGCATACATCCACAGTTTTGCGAGGATGACAATAAAGGAGCAGGAATCTATTGACTAACAACCAATGATAAGCGCCCCATAACCGTTAAATGGCAGCACTTTAATAAACCAGCCTACATCATTGCTAAGTACCGCTAACTGCCAGGCACTTCTCTACTCCATTGTCATTTCCGACTTGATCGGGGCTCTTAATAGTTAAGACATTAAAAAATTTTTCATTGTTTCAAGTTACTTACGGAAGTATCATAACTGTTAAAAAAACAAATAACTTACAATTGGTCCTTCCGCATCATGTCTCTGACTAAAACTATAAATTCATTTGCTTCTGTCATTATTCGTTTTCGTCTCCTCGTTATAATTCTCTCTCTACCGAAAAAGAATAAAATTTGACAGGATATTTAGGATGGACTGGATTTTTTTGGAGCAAACAGGTGAACCTTTTGCTTGTCATTCTGAAGGAGCGAAGCGGCAGAAGAATCTCAAAGGGCTCAGGATAAACTCCGCGAGACTTTTAGAATAATCTTGTTAATCCGGCTATCCCGTCTAAATAAAAAATGGCCATGTTTATTAAAAACCGATCAAGCAAAATCATCCATAGCTGGTGTATGTATGACTGGGCAAATTCTGCCTTTGCCGCAACTATCATGGCGGCTGTCCTTCCATCTTTCTACAGTTCTGTTGCCGGAGCAAATCTTGAAAAGACAATCGCAAGCAGTTACTGGGGCTATACCAACACTATTGCCATGCTCATAATCGCCTTTTCCGCGCCAATCCTTGGGGCAATTGCCGATTACCTTGGAAGAAAAAAAGTGTTTTTAAGTTGGTTCGTTTGTATAGGAGTATTAGCCACAGCATTAATGGTTTTAATCAGTAAAGGGGACTGGCTATTAGCTTCTACCCTATATATTTTCGGACGTATAGGTTTTGCAGGCGCGAATATTTTTTATAACTCCTTACTCCCCCATATAGTGGATAAAGATCGGATAGACAGAGTCTCAGCGCTTGGCTACGCGTACGGATATTTAGGTGGTGGTTTGCTACTTACAATAAATCTTTTGATGATTATGAAGCCGGCTCTGTTTGGAATTTTCAGCTCGGAATGGGGCGTCCGCCTTTCTTTTATAACCGTTGCTGTCTGGTGGGCTCTATTTTCTTTTCCTTTACTTTCAAACGTTCCTGAACCAAAAATGTTGGAGGGTCAAGGGGGAAGGGTCAAGAATCAGGAATCACTGAAAAAAATCGGAAATCCCATAAAAACAGGATTCAGCAGACTTCGATCCACATTGAGAGAAATAAAACAATACAGAGAACTGGTAAAATTTCTTTTAGCCTACTGGTTGTACAACGACGGGATCGGGACAATCATCATCATGGCAGTGATCTTCGGAGCGGAAATAGGGATAGGCCAATCTCATCTTATAAGTGCAATTTTGTTAGTACAGTTTGTGGCTATTCCATTTTCACTGATATTCGGAAGGCTTGCTGAGAGAATTGGAGCAAAAAACTCTATTCTCATTGCCCTTTTCACTTATGGTTTGATAACAGTATTGGGGTATTTCATGACCGAGGCAATACATTTTTGGGTGCTGGCATTTATGGTTGCCACGGTTCAAGGCGGAGCGCAGGCTCTCAGCCGCTCTATGTATAGCTCAATGCTTCCTAAAGAAAAAAGTGCAGAGTTCTTCGGCTTTTATGACGTGAGCAGTAAATTCGCCGGAATTATAGGGCCTGCGGTTTTCGGAATTGTCGGACAAATAACCGGTTCCAGCAGGTACGGGATATTAGCTTTGATTTTATTTTTTGCAGCAGGAGGGTTGCTTCTAATTACAGTAAAGCAGGAAAAAGCTTCTAGCTCACTACTGAGCGCTGATTACTAACAGCTAAGGCTAAGAAATATTGTTTAGCCTTTAGCTGTCCTTAACTATAGTTCAGGACACATTAATTGTCTTACATTTCCATTAAAGATATTTTTTTACTCCAGCAGTGACAGACTACAACCTTGGCAAGTTTGCTTTCTACCACTGAAAGTGTTTAGCTAACGCATTCCCCGCTGCTTGCGGCGGAGTTTGCGAGCGAACTTAAAATAAAATCCTACTCTACATTGATTTTGACCATCCATGGTCTCAACCCTTCGGGCTTGTCCTTTACCGGTGCAAAAGAGGTTTTCAAAAGGAAACGGCTATTTTATTAATACATATTTTTTCGAAGCTTAACTGTTACTTTTCTTTTTTCCTGCCAGAAACAGTTGGTCTTAGATATTGATACTTTTTTTATGAGGGATGGGTGTAGTAATTTAGCGTGGATGTTTCAGTATATTTTTCGTATACTTTTTTATAATAGCGAGAGCATGTTTGTCCGTGAACTTATTTGAACTGGTTCATGCATTATGGGTATAATTGAATGACTTTTAAAAAGCCACCAGAAGGGTTGAGACCATGGATGGTCGAAATCAATTTAGAGTAACCCTGCAGCGAGCCCTCTACTCTATGGTAAAGAACAAGACTGGGAGGGACGCTCTCTCTAAACACTTTCATTCAAAAATGGATTGTAGATTTTTATAAATGGGAAATATCAGATTATATTCATTAAAAGGCAAAAGAGTAAATGACGATATTATCGTTTTAATAAAGTTATTACTCTTCATTCTCCTCTTAATCTTCACTTATTCAGTCATCTTCCACTTCATCATGGAAAATTTTGAAGGAAAAGGGCATTCATGGATTACCGGTATCTACTGGACTCTTACTACAATGACAACCCTGGGATATGGGGATATAACATTCAGTTCTGACGCAGGCAGGCTTTTTTCCGTAATAGTTCTTGTTTCAGGACTGGTTCTTCTATTAATAGCCCTTCCTTACACATTTATCAACTTTGTCATTGCTCCTCTTATAGAAACAGCAGCCAAAACCAGGGTACCCAAGAAGCCTACCGTGCCTTTAAAGGATCATGTTATCATTTGCGGAGAAGACTCTATAGCACTAAACCTGGTTCATGCACTGCGGTCGACCAATCAACCTTTTGTATTTCTTGAGAGAGATGAAAATAAAGCTGAGGTTCTTTTTAATCGCGGTTTACCCGTAGTTCATGGTGATTATTTTGGAGACAAGATTTTCAAGAAGCTAAATATTGATTCTGCTAAAATTGTGTTTGCTAATCAATCGGATGTAATTAATTCTCATATTGCCCTGACAGTCCGGGCTTTTTCCAGAGTCAAAATTATAGCGCTGGCAGAAGTTGGCGCTTCCAAGGACATACTTCATTACGCGGGATGCAACTATGTTCTCTCTATCAAAGAGATTCTTGGGAAATATCTTGCCAACCGTTGCATGGCGGGATCGATTCATTCCGAAACTCTTGGAAGTATGGAAAGTCTCAAGATTGCTGAAGTTCCTGTTCTTGGTACTCCCTTTTTTAAAAAAACCATATCCAGTCTGAAGATTAGAGAAAGCACAGGTGTTAATATCATTGGTATTTGGGAAAGAGGAAATTTTTTTCCTCCGAAGCCGGAATACCAGCTTACAGCGAAATCTGTTCTTTTATTAATGGGAAAAAAAGAAAATCTCTCTGAACTTGACGATTATATGTCAATTTACATTCCGTCCGATAAACCGATAGTGGTTATCGGGGCTGGAGGGGTTGGTCGTTTTGTGGCAAAGGTACTGGACAAGAAGGAGACCCCTTATTTTTTAATTGATGTGCTCGAATGTGATCAACCTCTTGAAAAAGGAACATTTATTCAAGGAGATGCCAAGGAAAGGAAGACTTTAGATAAAGCAGGTATTAGGGAAGCTCCAACAGTGGTTATTACAACTAACGATGACGGCGTCAATGGGTACCTGACCTTATATTGCCGAAACCTGAATCCAGATCTTCGGATTGTAAGCAGGGTTAATTTTTATAAAAACCAGAATGCCATTCATAAGGCGGGCGCAGATTTTGTCGTTTCTTACACAATGATAGGAACCACCGTTATTAACAACATCCTTCAAAAGGGACGCATGACCCTTCTCACTGAAGAGCTGCATATTTTCAGATATAAAACTCCGATGGATCTCAAAGGGAAAACCATCTCAGTAGCAAATATTGGCGCTTTGACCGAATGTAATGTTATCGCCATACAAAAAAACGGGGAGGTTCTCTCCCCACCCGATCCCTCTACTGTTCTGGAGCGAGAGGATGTCCTGGTTATGATCGGGAACCAGGAACAGGAAGAGAGTTTCAAAAGACAGTTTAAGAATTGATGCTATATGCCAGTCAGTCTTGATTTATAGCGCCGCGGGCATGAGCTCAAAAGTTTGTAAAAACTGCTATGGAGCGGCGTTACTAGGAATTTTGAGAAAGTTGACTCGGATAGCCTGACTTGGTGGATAGATTTTACTGCCCAATTTAACTTCCGCAAAGTCATTTCCTTGGATGGAGTTTATCATATATTTCACACCGAAAGAGCTTTTAACAAGACAGATAAGGCCATGTACTTGGAAAAAGAGCAAGGGATAAATAAAGTTGTTTTTTGCTCAAAACTCGAAAGGAGTTTGGGAATGCATTAAACTGTAAGAAACCCAACAACTAAAATGTCCTGAACTATACAAGTATTTATTTTTTCTTCAATCATCTTTTACTTTCCTTCGTCCTGGTAAATTCCAGCATTCTATACATTCCTTACAGAAATACCTTTATAATAACTTTTAGAAGGGAGTATGCGTGAAGGATAGAAGAATGTAAAGAATAACAGCAATCAGGAAAAAGACAGTAATGGCAAAAACAATTATCTTTTTGATATTTTTATCCATTGGTTTCTAAGGTGGTGAAATGCGTTTTAAGTCCTAGCTACAATGGGCGAAAATGGGTCAACCCAATATCGCTAACTCATTGAAAAAGTAGTCGGGGAGAGAGGGTTTGAACCTCCTACCCCCTGCTCCCAAGGCAGTTTTTAGCCTTGGTTTAATTTTTTTTAACGACTTGATTTTAGGTTAGTTTGACCGCTAATCTTTACTTTACAACATTTTATATAAGTTTGTCAATTACGGTGATTAGGGTGGGTTAAGGCTGATTAAGATTATTTTGCACACAGTAAAATAACTAACGTAATTGCTGATTCCGGAGAATTCCTGCCGTTTCTATGACACAAAATTCCCACGAGTATTTCTGTGGTTGATTACAAATTGACTGCAATGCAAAATTTCTACTATGAAGGCAAACCAATATGTCATGCCAGTAACTTTATCTAAAGCTATGTCCATTCTTTTCCTCAATCCTTTAGTACCGTTGGAAAGTAAAAATTTTATAAAAAAAGTTGCAAAAAATTTTATTTTTTGATATCATTACGCTTGTAAGCATGAAGTTTGGCTTCTGGTTTTAGGCTGTATCAATAATGCTGATATTGGAAGCATGGGATGAGCAACAATTTCCTATGCGTTTTTTTTTACGTTGATGGTTTTTTTGCGGTACCGGCTTCAAAATTTTTACTTACATAAGGTGGTGAGCAGTAAATGAATGGAACAGTAAAATGGTTTAACTCCGACAAGGGGTATGGTTTTATTAGCCCGGAGTCAGGCGAGGATGTTTTTGTACACTTTTCGTCCATCGAGAAGGAAGGCTATAAATCTCTCGATGAAGGACAGGCAGTGACATTTGATGTAGATAATGGCCCTAAAGGGCTTCAGGCTTCAAATGTAAGGACAGCATAACTCCTTCGATTTATCCTAAAGTGCCAGTATCAGTACTTTTTATGATGCTGGCCTTTTTTTTTGGGGAAAATTACCTGCCCCGTTACCATAATATCCTTTGTTGATTTAAACATAACCCGTGATTTTCCCCTAACTTCTCCCCAATGTTTCTACCTCTCTCATTTTAATTGAATGCCATTTTTCTGCTAACCCTAAATATGCTATCATTACGCATCAATTTTCATAGGAGCAGAAACCATGAAACTGTCCCATTATTCTGGTAACTGTCATCTTAATAAAGTCCTGAAAACTTTTTCACGCCAAAGCGTCTCTTCAATTGTACTTCTACTTGCCACAATATTAATTATCTCATCTTTAGCTTCTGCTGAAGTAAGGAAAGAGTATTATCCAAGTGGAAAGTTGAAGTCAGAAGTAAATGTAATAAACGGCAAAGAGGAAGGACTTCTAAAGAACTACTATGAAAAAGGGGAGTTATCGTGGGAGTCACACTACAAAAATGGTAAAATGGAAGGACTTGCAAAGTTGTACTATCCAAGTGGAAAACTAAAACAAGATTTAAACTATAAAAACGACAAGCTGGAAGGACTTCAAAAGGAATACTATCCAAGTGGAGAATTAAACTTTGAGAGGAATTACATAAACGGCATGCAGGAAGGAATTGCTACGGTATACTATGAAAGTGGAAAACTAAAACAAAGTGTAAACTTTCAAAACGGGGAAGCTGAAGGATTTGGCAAAATGTATTATGAAAGCGGGCAGTTATGGATGGAAAAAAACTTTAAAAATGGAAAAACGGAAGGAATTGCAAAGCACTACTATGGAACTGGACAGTTAGGGGGTGAGTCTAACTTCAAAAACGGCAAACTGGAAGGAATTACCAGGAGATATTATAAAAATGGTGAGTATCAGTACATAGACACTTACAAAGATGGCAAAAAAATTAACAAAAAATCATATACTGAGAAAGGACAACTTAAGTTTGAGCAAGATTATCCATAATAAATTTATTATGGATAGTCTCGACATTTATTAATATATTACAGTAGTTTATCGACATCAAAAAACTCAAAAAAATATTTTCCACAAAATTTTTTAAAGGAGGTTCATTATGAATGAATTAAGGAATTTTTTAATGGTTTCTGTTTTGATGTTTGTGATGGCAGTTTCTTTGCCGGCAACGGCTGAGATGAGTAAAAAAAAGGAACATAGTTATTCCGGTCCGGGACATCAAAAAATGTCACATGGGAAAAGCAGTAAAACAGGTCATGGAGGACATCATAAGTCCGGACCAAAATGGAAACAAACTCTTACCGATTCTCAGAAAAAACAGGCCGATACTATGCACCTGAATCTTAAAAAATCAATGAGTGTACTGAAAGCACAAAAAAAGCTGAAGAAGGTTGAGTTGATCAATTTAGTTATAAAGGATGACCCTGACACGAATACAATTCATGACAAAATCAACGAAATCATTGATTTGAAACGGGAGATTATGCGAATAAAATATGACCACATGCTTGAAATGCGAGGTATGTTGACATCAGAGCAACGTTTATCTTTTGACATGGAACATCTGAGTCAGGCTAGGAAGGGTAAAGGGCATGGCGGAGGTCATCACTAACGTCAATGATTGGCAGCCTTTGGCATGCTAAGACGGTTACCGTAAATTAACTTGAGAAAACTCAAATTTTATTCTTTGGATTAAAGGGGGTTTCTTCTTCAAAGTCTTCGCGTCTGAATTTTTGGCTATATACCTCATAGGCTTTATCCAGTTTTAATCCTTCAGGGGTTTAAATGTAGAAATTGTGGAAACAGTCTGTCGCCTTACCACAAATAACATGATTCCAGATAAAGTTAAATATTCATTATTTTTATTCATAGGCTTCTCATTTATTTTCTATACCACTTTATCAGCTTCTGAATCTAAATCCGATGTCCCTTATTTTATTAAATCAAATTTAACTGAGGTAGGATTTGAGATACTCATCAAAAAGGAAGAATTAAAATCAATATGGATGAAGCTAGCAATAATGACAATGAAAGGGAGGGGGAGATCTAATTTAGATGATAGCTTATTTGATGATATTAAAAGTGTAGAAGAAGCATTAAAAAATATTCTGGATTTACTGGCTAATGAAGGAGATGCAATAATTACTGTACCTCACATTATGAAGAAATATAAGAGTATTTTTTCTAAACTTAGAATAGAAAGAATTAGCGGTACAAAAAAAATTATACAAACACAGCAAGACTACCTTAATTATATATATGGTGAATCAGAGAATAAAACTACTTTGCAAGCAGAAGGAGACCCGAGAAAAATAATACAATTAGCTTTAGAATTGCTTGATAAAAGTATTTCTATATTACAGCCGACTGTAGACAAGAAGTAAGACGAATGTGATGCCTAAACTTGCTTAATTCTTTCCGACAAAAATATCAGAAATGTAATAAAACAATGGGTTGAAATAGGAAAATTGTCGGAATTGTGGAAAACTTTAAAGTTTATTTAGTGATTCTCCATGATTATGGTAAATATTTTCCAAAATGTTCAGTTCTTATTTTTGTTAAGCTCACCTCCAAAGTTTAGCTGATACTTTCCGCCATTAATTGCTTAATTTTTGCTTTATCGTTGCTTCCGGTGCCTTTTCAAGTTTAATTTGAGTTTTAATAGATCTCAAATGAACTTTTGCCAATTTTCAAACTTTATTTAAGAAACCAAGCACTATACTATGCGACTATCCTTTAAATAACCAATATTGTTAGGGGCGTATTGCACGCACCCCGTTGCTAAGACAACTTTCTCGAGTATAGTTGTTAAGTATGCCCCATTGGTAAAGTAAGCGCCACGAGAACAGCAGGATTCAGCAGTCTCTGACGACCAGTATCCATAGGTTGCACTATCCGCGAAGATTGAGTCTAATAACAGGCATCATTAAGTCTAAACGATCTTGGGAGATAAGTGTGTGGCAGCGGTTTCTTTTTTGGTTTCGGCCAAAGGCCGAGTCAATATCATTGCGGTTCAATGTTTTTTTGATTAATGGGATTTATTTATAATTTGAGATTTGATATTTGGAGTTTAAGATGAGGTATCCTCAGTTATCAATCCATCTCTCATGCGTATAATGCGCTTGGCATGATTTGCCGCGTTTTGATCATGAGTTATCAGGACAATTGTTTTACCTACCTGATGTAGTTGATCAAAGGTTGATAGGATCTCCCTTCCGGAATTACTGTCTAAATTTCCGGTCGGTTCATCCGCTAATAAAACAGAAGGTTCGCAAATAAGCGCTCTGGCAATAGCAACCCTTTGCTGTTCGCCACCTGAAAGCTCGCCCGGACTATGGGATAACCTGTCTTGTAAACCTACCAGCTTCAGCATTTTTTCAGCTCTATCTCCTGCGTCAGGTGGGTATTTGTTTCGGTAAATTAGGGGCAACATAACATTACGGATGGCGTTTACTCCGGACAACAAGTTGTATGCCTGGAAGACAAATCCTATTTTACTATTACGTATTGCTGATAAACGGCTGTCATTAAGTCCGCTGATTTCATCGTTGTCCAGGAAATAAGTTCCGCTCGTTGGGGTGTCAAGACACCCGATAATGTTCATTAAAGTGCTTTTTCCGGCGCCGGACGGCGCCATAATGGAAACATATTCTCCTTTTTTAATGGATAATGATACCCCTTTAAGTACCTTGACCTTTAACTTGCCCCTGTTATATAGCTTGGTAATATCTTTCAGTTGAATCACTTATTTTTTCCGGATGAAACATGGGAGTGATCAAACCCTGATGAATCCTTGCTGGCAATGATTACCACATCCCCTAATTTTAGTCCTTCCCTGATTTCAATATACCCTTCGTCTCTCCAGCCAATCTTTACGTCTTTTTTTAAAGGCGAATTTCTTTTTGGCGGGTTTCCTGCTCCGCCATTTTTTACAAGAACAAAACTGTTTTTCCCTTTTCTTTTTATTGCGCCTTTCGGAACAGCAAGAACCCCTTTTCGCTCTCCGATAACAACAGTAACGCTGGTTGTCATCTCAGGTCTCAGTCTGTTCATATCTGAATCAGGAATATCAATTATAACCTCATAATTAACCACATTTTCCTGAATCACTGCTTTGGGATAGATATCTTTAACAGTGCCTTTGAATATTTCACCGGGAAAGGTATCCACAGTAAAAAGGGCCTTCTTTCCTGTCTTTACATATCCAATATCTGTTTCATCCACAAAGGCATCAATCTGTAACCTGTCCATGTCAATAATGTTTACAAAAGTCGGAGAGTTTAGCCCTGACGCGACAGTTTCCCCTTCCTGAGTGGATATGGAAGCTATGATCCCAGAAATAGGAGATTTAATGGTCGCGTAAGAAAGATCTATTTCTATTTCTTTATGGCCGGCTTGAGCCTGGGCTACTTTTGCCTCGGCAAGGTTCAAGTCATTTTTAAATTTTGTTTTTATATATTCAATATCCGTTTTTACTTCTTTGAAGTTAGCCTTAGCCTGGGCTATTTCTGCCTTGGCAAGGTTCAGGTCACTTTTAAATTTAGTTTCCGCATAGACGAGGCTCTGCTGGTTTGAGCGAAGTTCCGCTTTGAAAACCTTGAGTTCTTTTAAAGACGAGTCATATCTTTCCGGAGAAACAATCCCTTTTTTTAGAAGTGACTTATCCCGTTCAAAATTATCTTTAGCCAGTTTAAGTTTGAAGGTTGCAGCATCAACATCAGCCTTTAATTTTTTTATCTCCTCGGGAGTTTCGTTTTTAATGGCCTCGAGTTTTGCTTTTTCCGCTTCCATATTTGCCTTTGCCTGTGCTGCTTTTGCCTGGTATTTTATAATTTCTTTAGGAGTTTCCTTTTCAATGGCAATGAGCCTTACTTTTTCTGCGTTTAAATTAGCTTGTGCCTGATCCACCTTTGCTCTCAGGTCATCATCTTCCACAGTGGCAATCACTTCTCCTTTTTTTACATGATCTCCCACTTTAACAAATAAGCGCTCTACCTTGCCCGATACCCGAGCGCCTACTTTCACTTCCGCCCCTACCATGGGTTTCACGATTCCTGTGGCCAGGATGGTTTTTTTCATATCTTTTTTTTCAACAACAGCGGTTTTAAAGAGTGAACCGGATTTATGGTCTATCCCATAATACTTAAAACCGGTAATACCAGAACCGGTTAAGATTAAAACCAGTGTTATATAAAAAAGAAGTTTTCTCATTGTTAATAATATTATCACATAAAAAATTAGCAGTCATCAATTAACAATTAGCAATTACTTGATAAGGTTAACTGTGTTTTTTCTAAGCTTTTTTTTAAAATCACAATGCAGGAAGGCTTTGCACCCAACTGGTACTGAGAGACCCAGTGCTCCAAAAAAATCATAAAAAATCTGTGTTAATCCCTGTCCAAATAAATTAATCAATGTAATTAGAACTTTTTTACTCTTTACTTTCAGAAGCCGTTTATTATAATAAACTTATAAAAGACAATGTGATAGTTAAACTGTTTTTTTAACAGGATGAACAGAAGATATGGTTCAACAAGCTCACCATAACAACATAGCTAACAATGTCAGGCTGAGTCTGCCGAAGCCCAGTCCCTCAAGTTGATCCTGTCGAAATTAAGAACTTTTAAGGAGAATGTATTATGTCCGGCCATTCGAAATGGTCAAGTATTAAGTATAAAAAAGCGGCGGTTGACGCAAAACGGGGCAAGGTTTTTACAAGAATTATTAAAGAAATTACTGTCGCAGCCCGTATCGGCGGCGGTGATCCTGCCTCGAACCCTCGTTTACGAACCGCTGTTCAATCTGCAAAATCGGTAAACATGCCCCAGGATAATATTGAGCGGGCTATTAAAAAAGGAACTGGAGAACTTCCCGGAGTCCACTACGAGGAGCATACTTATGAGGGATATGGCGCTGCCGGTGTAGCGATTATGGCGGATGTGCTGACAGACAATAAAAACAGGACGGTAGCGGAATTAAGAAAGATTTTTTCCAAAAACAATGGAAATATGGCGGAATCGGGATGTGTAAACTGGATGTTTCATAAAAAAGGATTGATCTTTGTGGATTCTGATAAAGTGGATGAGGATAAACTTATGTCAATTGTCATTGACGCTGGCGCGGAAGATATTAAAACCGAGGATAAGACGTTAGAAATTGTAACTGCGGCAGAAGATTTTGAAAATGTAAAAAATGTCCTTTCAAAAAACAAAATTGAATTCAGCATGGCTGAAATTTCCATGATTCCGGAGACCACTCTTAAGGTAGAAGGGAAAGACGCTCAGCAGGTGATAAAGCTAATGGAAGAACTGGATGACCATGATGACATCCAGAAAACATACGCTAATTTTGACATCGCTGAAAAAGACCTTGCGAAGACCGGATAAATGAATAGCTATCAGCATTCAGCTTCTGCTGATCGCTAAAAGCTAAATGCTGATAGCTGATTGCAAAAAAAACTTATGCGTGTATTGGGAATAGATCCTGGAAGCATTATAACCGGCTATGGAATTGTCGAAAAAAAAGGGAAAAACTTAAATACTCTTAAGTGGGGAGCTGTTCGCACAAAGCGCAACCAATCCTTTCCTGAAAAGTTAAAAAAAATCTACGACGATCTGTGTGAAATTATCAAAGATTACGAGCCTTCCGTAGGAGCTATTGAAAATATTTTCTTTGCGAAAAACGCGAAAAGCGCTTTAAAATTGGGGCAGGTGAGGGGGGCAACTATTCTTGCGTTAATAAACTCCGGCCTCAAAACCGCTGAATATACACCCCTGGAAATTAAACAATCTATTACAGGCTATGGAAGGGCGGATAAAAACCAGGTACGGATTATGGTCACAAAACTACTTTGTTTAAAAGAAACCCCACAACCTTTTGACGCGTCAGACGCCCTGGCAGTCGCTATATGCCATTTGCATTCCGCTGTTTTTAAAGAAAAATGTAGTAATTTATTGCAGAGTTCGCGGAAAAGATAAACTCATGATTGCAAGAATTGAAGGGAAGTTAGCGTATAAATCTACTGATCGTCTGATAGTGGATGTGAACGGAGTTGGCTACCAGGTTTATGTGCCTTTATCTACTTATTATGCCTTGCCGGAAACGGGAGAGATTCTTCAGCTTCGAATAATAACCATTGTTAGGGAAGATGCTTTTAATCTTTTTGGTTTTCTCACAAAAGAAGAGCAGGAGATGTTTGAGTATCTCATAAGTGTTTCGAAAATCGGTCCGAAAGTGGGACTCAATACTTTGTCGGGAATGTCGGTCAATGAACTTAGAGAAGCAATTCTGCAGGGCGATATTGAAAAAATAAACTCCATTCCCGGTATCGGGAAAAAAACAGCGGAGAGAATTGTTCTTGAACTCAAAGAAAAGGTTGATAAGATAGTTCTGGATGCGTCATCAATTGTTGATTCCGCTGATCCTTTAACGAAAACTGTGTTAAAAGACGCGCTTTCGGCCTTGATAAACCTGGGATATAAAAAGCTGTCCGCGGAATCAGCGCTGAAAAAAGTGACTGCAGCTCTGAAGAACAACGATAATGAGGATAGTTTTACTGTCGAAACGCTAATTAAAAGTGCGTTAAAAGTCTTGTCCGGAACCGTATAAAGTTGTCAGGGGTCGGGTGTCAGTTGGCGGCTATCAATTAGAAAAATTCTTTCACTAATTTTCACTAATGACTAACACCCTATAACTAAGAATATGTCAAATCCAAACCTATCACCTGATACGGGTCAATCTGAAACTCAAACTGAAGAAGAAGTTTCTCTTGAAATAGGCCTGCGCCCTAAAACGCTTGATGAATACGTTGGACAATTAAAAATTAAAAAGAACCTTAAGGTATTCATTCAGGCAGCTAAAGAAAGAGAGGAGCCTCTCGATCACGTATTGCTCTATGGTCCTCCGGGACTGGGAAAAACTACTCTCGCTCATATTATTGCCTATGAAATGGGCGCGAATATCGTTACAACCGCTGGGCCGGTTATTGAAAAAGCGGGTGATTTGGCAGCGCTGTTGACAAACCTGAGTAATGGGGACGTGCTCTTTATTGATGAAATGCACAGATTGAATACAGTAGTTGAAGAAATTCTGTATCCTGCCATGGAAGATTACCATGTGGATATTATTATCGGGCAGGGACCGAGCGCGAAGAGCATTAAATTAAATATACCAAAATTCACATTAGTGGGCGCCACTACGCGGGCTGGCATGCTTACTTTTCCTTTGAGAGATAGGTTTGGTATTGTAGACCGCCTCGACTATTACTGTGAAGATGAACTAAAAACCATTGTGAACCGCTCCGCAGAAATCCTAAAAATAAGCATAGATGATCCCGGTACTTTTGAACTGGCGCGCCGATCTAGAGGAACCCCGAGGATAGCAAACAGGCTGTTACGACGGGTAAGGGATTTTGCCCAGATAATGGAGGACGGAAAAATAACTAAAGAAGTGGCCGACAGATCGCTGAAATCATTGGAAGTCGATGAAAAGGGACTTGATAAAATGGACAGGGCTATTTTATTAACGATTATAGATAAGTTCTCAGGCGGACCTGTTGGTATAGATACAATTGCAACCTCAATCAGCGAAGAAAAAATCACTATAGAAGATGTCTATGAACCTTTCTTAATCCAGAAAGGATATCTGCAAAGAACCTCGCGAGGCAGAATGGCTACTGTTCAGGCTTATGAACATCTTGGGAAAAAGTATAAAAAGGGCGCTCAGGATTCTATGTTTTAGATGTTACATCAGGCAGGCGGAGCAGCGTCTGTTTTTGTAATGAAATATAGCAGTTTTTCTTTTTTCCTAAGCTTTTTGGCATAAAGGACTGCTTTTTTCTTATCTTGGAAGTGGTCAACTTGAACTTTATACCACATTTTTTTGCCGATTCTTGCCATTGCAATAAATGAGTTATACCCTTTTCTTTTCAGTTTTTCTATTAACGTCTTTGCATAGTTCCGGCTCTGGAAGGCCCCAACCTGTATGGTATAGATATTCTTTTTATCTGAAGAGATTTTAGCAGGTTTAGAGGTTTTTGTTTTTTTATCCGCTAACTTTTCAGTTTTTAAAGAAGCTGACTTTATATCGTTTGAAGACTGTTTTTGTGAAGTGACTGAAGAATCCCCCGGCATTGGTGCGACATCGTATGTTTCCTGAAGTTCAGGCTGTTTTTCTGGTTTAGATAAGTGTAAGACTTTCTCTGCGACTTCTGCGGTTTTCATAAAGTCAGGCCTGATACCCTCCAGAGATAGATAATCATCTTCTAATGATGGGATATCTTCAAGTTCCACAGGGGGAATACTGCCATCAATCAATACTTCTTCAAGAGGATTTATCTCCATGCTGGTATTATTTTCTTCAATTTTTTTAATATATTCGTCTGCTGACGTTATTATGATTTTTTGATCCATTTTATCTGCTTTTTTTATTGTATATGGATTTCTCAAGGACTCTGTAATATCTTTGGCGACTTTGCTTGCCAGTGCATCCAGGTTGCTTTTTTTACTAACAAAAAAAATGGGGTCAGCAATTGTGGAGATAATGCCTGAAATGGGGTCCGCAATTGCGCGGATAATACCTGTTGGAATCTTTATCAATCCTTCAAACTCCCTGTCCACCCGTTGTCCTCTCCACAGTAGCTCTCCTGTTCGCGCGTCGACCAATTTAAGTTCAAGTCCAGCAACAAGAGTTGAATGTATAATAGCGTAATATTTGTTCCATTTAGTCACTTTCCCATATAGCAAAGCGTCGGCTCCAAGCGCTTCTCCCAGCTTTTGCGGTGGTATTGCGAAAAGCTTCTCCGAAGTATTCCAGCCATTCTTTTTAATAACTCCGTCGACTACAAACTTTTCAGAGATGTTCATTTCAGTATCCATGAGAGCGGCATGAAGCGCCTCGCGAAAGAACTCAGTTCCTTCTATTTCCCCATTAAGAGGCAGTATAGCTAATTTTAACACCGGCAGTCTGTTGTTTGAGACAAACTTACTTGAAACCTGTACCTTCTTCATTGGAGAGGCACAGGCAAATAAAACTAACAGAAGGAAGCTTAAAGGAACCTTTAGTGAAATTTGTCTTGTCTTCTTTCCTATACTCTCCAAAATACTCTCCTCTTCAAAAAACAGAGCTAAACTCGACCAGGCCCTTTTCATAAATTTTCTTACTTGTAAGCCCGTTGCTGTTTTCTAGCCTTCCTATTATTAACGTTTTTTTTATAAGGTCTTCCTTCTGTACTTTGTAGTACCCTCTATATTTTCCCGGACTTTGTTCCTGCATTGGAATATTGGTTTTCCAGTCTCCTATATCAAAAGAAGCTTCCATCCCTTTTTCTCCATTGAGATAAACCTCAAGGATAAAGCCTTTGTATGTAGTCTCATTGTTTATGTTTGCCTTTAGAGTGTATATCTCCGGTAAATGAATATTTTTAACTCTTAAAGACGCTGGGTCTGGAATCGTCTTCACAACCTTTTTATAAAACCTCTCGGCAACTCTTATCAACGACTCCCGCTTCTTTGAATTATCAATCTGTTTTTGAATCATCGTAATGAGAGATTTTGGCGCAAGAATGCCGTTAATATTAATTTCTTTTGAATCCGCTTCCCATATAAATGAGCCGGTATTGGCATCAAGCATTTTCAATTCAGCCTCAATAGATGTTTCAGCGTAAATCCCTGTCGTTACATTTGAAACCTTTCTTATAGTACAGTAGATTAAAGCGTCAGCGCCTAACAGTTCTCCTAGGTAATCATAAGAATGGAGGTAAATATCTTCTGTGGATGTGAGCATGTTATCAGCTAAAGTTTGATCTATTTCATCAATATCAATATCAATATACCCGAGATAAGAAAAATGACCATAAAAAATCCTTCTGAAAATGGCAGCTATCTCTTGATCTTCATTACTAAGAGCTTCTAAATCAAAAGGTAAAACCGCAACCCGAACAGGGGCGTTTACTAATTTAAAATCATCAGTAACTCTTTTTTTAATGCTGGAACAACCGAATATCATAAAAAAAAGTCCGAATAAAATCGCTGTATTGATTATGGATATTAAATATTTCATATTCAGTGTATTAAAGTATCCATAATTATTATTATTTGTCAATAATTATATGTTGATGTATGTAAATTATTTTTTATTAGATTTCCGTGATTTATGACAATCAAAATTTGACAGGTTTTTTTGTAGCTTACTAATACTTCACACATTTCATACCAAATTCAGAATAAAAACCTAGAAAAAAGCTTAAGGAAAGTTTATTATAGATTTATGTTTTTAAAGTTTTTCATCTTATTTACACTTGTTCCAATGATTGAATTAGCCATACTCATAGAGATTGGCAGCAGGGTAGGAACTTTTCATACCATAATGCTTATCATTTCAACCGGAGTTGTGGGGGCATTGCTTGCCCAAAGTCAAGGTCTGGCGGTCATTCGCAAAATTCAGGAAGAGATCAGCTTTGGCCGACCCCCTGCCGATGAGCTTTTTGATGGACTTTTTGTTTTGGTTGGTGGAGTACTCCTTATAACACCGGGCATTCTTACCGACCTTATAGGCTTCGCCTTTCTCCTTCCGATCACAAGAAATCTTATAAAACAATTGTTTATATTGAAAATTCAAAACAATATTGCTAGGGGAGAAACCAACTTTACCAGCATTAATTTTTTTAGATAACTCTTTGCCTCAGAGAGCACAGGGTGGCAGAGACACAACCAAGGGGGTGTCATAGCGACCTCTGCGCAACGTATTTATGAAGAACTTAGTTTTTATACCTTTAGTTTTTTTCATCTCATTAATATCTTCTCCTGCCCGGAGTGTAGAACTCCCTGATGGTTATGGAAAAGCGAAGTGGGGGATGACTGTGGAAGAGCTATCAAAGGTTGCGGATATAATCGATGTTGTCTCGTTGGGAAAGTTTTACGCGGAGCACTTTGAATGGAAACCGGACGTCCATGTGTCCTACCTGCCGCCTGATTTTCAGAAAATCGAATATTATTTTTATAATAATAAACTGTACAAAATATTTATTATGTATAAGTTAAAAAAATCAAAATTCAAAAATCCACTTCAATATTTTGAAAGTATCGTAAATAATACCATTAAAACTTATGGAGAACCAAAGGCGAGCTACGAAGATAACAGCTTCGGATTTCCCATCTGGCACAATGTATGGGAAGATAATATTACCCAGATGGATATAAGGATGGGCTCCCGCTTCATCCATAAAGTTTTAATACATAAAGACCTGTCTAATACAAAGAGCCTGGAATTCGAAAACAAAATACAAAAGCAAAAAAAGCGGAACATGCTTTGATTAAAAAAGCTTTCAGGTAGAAACGTACAGATCTCAGCTTTAAGATTTTCCTGACTTCCTGACCACTGTTACACCGTCCTTATACTTCCACAACTCCAACATTCAGTAAATTGAGATTCGTGCCTTTCTCCGCATTTCGGACATTTCCATTTTGGTCCGGCTGGAGTTTTAGATGAAAGAGCTTCATTCACGATTTTTTTTGCCTTTTCATAACAAGAATCATTCGCCACCCATATTTCCGGCCAGCATTCATTAAGCGGGATTTCACCCGACGCAGCTGTTAGGTGTTCATTCTTTGTGATACAATTCAATCCTTCATTTTCAAGAAGGTTCCTGATATGGCCTACCATAAGTTTATCCTGCGACGCATAGACTTTTTTCATGAAAAGGCATCCCTGGATACCCCATACGGGAGCACGCGGAGCCAAAAAAAGGTTACAATTAATTGTCATCCTGAGCCTGTCAAAGGATAACATAATGTGACACGGGAAAAAATATAATAACATTTAAAATGCCCCGTGCGAAAGCACTGGGTTCTTTACTGCTGATCCCCGATTTTTGATAAGCGACCACTCCTTTTGATTCCCGAAACTGCCCACTTAAAATTCTCTTGACGACCACAATACCGAAAGGTTAAATTAAGGTTTAATTTTTTTCTCTTTAGATCCATCACATTAAAGTAGGGCTTCTTATATGAGAAAAAAGTACTCTCGTTTTTTCTCCAATAGCTTGCTTCCTCTTTTCCTGACCATTCTTTTTATTTCTACAGGGTTTACCAGCCTTAGAGTTGTAGCTGCTTTTAATGACAAGGATAAAAAACCAGACAGCCATTTTATGGATGATGGCAATGGCATTATCAAAGATACCAGAACTGGATTGATGTGGACGAAAAAGGATAGTTACGCGGATACAGGAAAGTGCATGAACTGGTATCACTCGAAGATTTATGTGCGTGGTTTAAAGACAGGTGGTTTCAGAGATTGGCGCATGCCTGAAGAAAAAGAGTTAATGTCAATTTATGATGAATCTTATTGGAGTAGAATAAGCTTTGACCACCATTACCCGCTTCACTTAGACACAGTCTTTACGGACGGAGCGGCTTATTGGTATTGGTTGGCCGAATCTGCTGAATCCAGTCATGCAAACACCATTAACTTTCTTGATGGTTTTGTAACTGAGCTTGAACGAGGCCGCTGTAGCAACTTGGGTGTTCGAGCTGTTCGGCATTGATTTCATAAAAATATGCGTTAATCTGTTTAATCAGCGTCATCTGCGTTCCATTTAAGGTTTTTTTATCCCACATCAAACACGCTAAAGATATCTCCTAAGGGATCGTCAATGTTTTTACTTCGGGAGAGCATGACCCGGATTTCCTTTTCCAGATGAGGTAATAGATTAAGACTCAAAAAAGCAGGAGGGGAGGGGATGCCTGAGAATGAGCCTAATATAAGCAGACAAAAAACATTCTCCAGTTCTTTAAGTTCAAATTGTATAGCCTGAGTCGAACTCGATCTTAAACCTTCTCCAATTCCATCAATTGCTTTCTTAATATTTCCAAGTATTTTTTGCTTTTTATTTTTCATATTTTAAAATCAGGGGCCAGGGCACTGGGTTTTTTATTTCTTAACTCAGACAACTGACTCCTAGTCCCTGATCTCAGGTTTTTCTCTCCAAATCAGAAAAAAGTCCCTGATAAGGAGGAGATTTAAGAAAATCATTAATGTCATAATAATCCCCAGTATTATTGCTTGTACCGGATTGCTTTCCATAAAAGCAGGTATTGCTACAAACATGTACCAGATTAAGGCAACGGTAACAGTTACCCACAAAAATAAAGCGGGTATGAGTACGTTTAATGCCCTAGTATTTCCCAAAATTTTTATTACCCATACAGCACAGGTAATCAAGGCAATTGACGCAAGCATCTGGTTAGCGCCGCCAAATGCAGGCCATATAACGGACCATGCCCCAGACCATGCCAGCGCAATCCCTATTCCGGCTGGAATAGCTGATGCGACCCAGCGCTGACTCAAAACATTATAAACTTCAGGAGCTTTTTCTTTTACAGGCTCCAGTACTTCTGAAAAAGCATATCTTGCAATTCTGTTGGTAGTGTCTAATGTTGTCATGGCAAAGGAGGATACCCACATGGAGGCAAGAATAATCATAAAATCCATGGGGAGGTTCAGAGCTGTATGGGATGCCATGGAAAAGGATTTGGAAAACATGCCCACAGGCCCTCCCGCACTTTTAAGCGCGTTTCCATAACCTTCGGCAAAATTTGCTGGTGAACTTTTCAGAGTTTCTGCGATATCCGGCGGCATTATAGAATAGCAAAAAACGCCGATCGATACTATGACTATGGTAGAAAGAAAACCTTCTGTAAACATGGCCCCATACCCGATGAATAATCCCTGCTTTTCGCTTTCCAATTGTTTTGCTGTGGTGCCAGATGAAACCATGGAATGAAATCCCGACAAAGAACCGCAGGCTATGATCAAAGGAACAACCGGCCAGAAAGGAGTATCCTTTCCTGCGATGATGGGGACGCTCCATTCAGTGTATGTGGGAATTTGAATTGTGTCGAATCCGATTAAAAGAGATATACCTCCGATAATAAGTCCTGTTACAAGAAGCCACGCGTTTAAATAATCCCTTGGCTGCAAAAGGATATTTACAGGTATGGAAGCTGCCACAACAATATAAATGAAAAAGATTGCCATCCAGACTTCATAGGAGAGAGAAATGGGAAAAAATTTTCCTAGGTATATAGCTGTAGCGAGCATGGCAATACCTATAATGGTGGCGAGCCTGAAATCGAGTTTTACCCTGTACATTAAAACGCCTAAAATAAGTGCCGCAATGATTTTTAAAAAGTATGCGGTGGGGACTGCAGGTTGGGCAACAAAAATCTTTCCGAGAACTGCTCCGAAGGCTGCGACCACAAGGATCAGTGCAAATAAAACAAACCAAGAAAAAGCATATCCTGTCCTTTCCTTGATGATTTTGCCGGCGATCCACTGAACGGAACGGCCGTCGTATCTGACGGAAGACATGAGCGAGAGATAATCATGGACAGCGCCGATAAAAATATTCCCGAACCATACCCACAATAAACCCGGCAGCCATCCCCATGCCAGAGCTATAGCAGGTCCTACTATTGGTGCCGCACCTGCGATTGAGGCGAAATGATGCCCGAAAAGTACATATTTGTTTGCCGGGACGTAATCGACACCATCAAAAAGCCTTTGAGCCGGAGTTTCATTGTCCTCGTCCGCTTTAACAACATTTTTTTCAAGATGCTTTCCGCATGTGAAATAGAAGATAAAATAGAGAGAGATGGCTATAAGGATGGTAACAGTGGAGTTCATCCGCACAAATTTAGCAAATCAGATTAGTGAAGTCAAAATATTTAGTAGCAGGTCATTTTAAGTTTTAATAACTTTAAACAGGTTATTGAAAAAAACTTTACCTCTTTTTAATCATCTCCTTGCCAAGGAGGGGAATAGCAAAGCCAACCTAGGTTGAGCGTAGTGGCGGTTTATAATATTTTTTATGAAAGATTTTTATTCGTTCTTAACTCTCTCAACTGTCATTTCCAACTTGATTTGGAATTTACCAGATTTAAACTTTTGCGGGAATGACAGGTCCATGCCTCTACAGGCACAGCAAAATATAGGGCGCTATCTTATCATCCTAAGCTTTCCGAAGAGTTTGTCTGTCTAAATATTTATTGACTTTGCACGTTATCTTCGGTATTTATGAAGTTTTTAAAGAAAGAAGTAATAATTTTAATTTCCCTTTAACCCCCTCCTACTGAAGAAGTGGGTCGGGGTGGCTTTCAATTGAGCATAACCATCCATGTCAAAAAAAGTAGTTATTACAGGCCTTGGAGTAGTTTCACCCATTGGAAACGGGATTGACGCATTCTGGAAGGCCGCTCTTAACGGAACCTGTGGAGTGAGGGAGATTTCCTGTTTCGATGCTTCAAAATACAAGTCCCGCATTGCCGCGGAAGTTTTGGGTTATAACGCGTTGGAATACTTCCCCAACGCCAATCTGAACAGAATGGACCGGTTTGCTCATTTTTCTATAGGAGCAACGAAAATGGCGCTTGATGACTCCGGTCTTGACCTTAATGCAAAAGACCCTTATCAGGTGGGTGTCAGTATGGGTTCTGGTATGGGGGGTATGTTAATGGCGGAGCGCCAGATCACCGCGCTTCACGAATCGGGCAGACCGGAAAAGGTAAACCCGAACAGTGTTCCTATGATTACCTTGAACGCTGCTTCCGGTCAAATCGCTATACTGCTTGGAGTAAAGGGACCAAATGTTACAACTTCTACCGCATGCTCCTCAAGCGCGCATTCTATTGGACAGGCAGCCGACCTTATAAAACTGGGAAAAGCAGATGTGATGATTGCCGGCGGTGCAGACGCCTGTATTACTCCCCTGGCTATGGCCGGGTTTTGCTCGTTGCGCACACTTTCGACGCGTAATGATGAACCGGAAAAAGCAATGAGACCCTTTGATATGCTAAGAGACGGTTTTGTTATGGGAGAAGGGGCAGGAACTTTAATTTTGGAATCCCTGGAACATGCCCAAAAGCGGAAAGCGAAGATTTACGCGGAGGTTGCTGGTTACGGATCTACGAGCGAGGCTTCTCACATGGTTATTCCGGAACAAAGCGGAAAAGAGATGGTAAAGACCATGGAACTGGCTATGGAGGATGCAAAAGTATGCGGAACTGATGTGGATTATATTAACGCGCATGGTACCTCCACTCCGATTGGAGATCCTGTTGAGATTAAAGCCATTCAAATGCTTTTTAAAGAGCATGCCAATAAGATTGTTATTAATGCCACCAAAGCCCTTGTTGGACATACCATTGGAGGGGCAGGCGCAATTGCGGCCATTATCTGCTCCATGAGCATCAAAGATGGCGCGACACATCCAAACCTTAATTATGATGATCCTGATCCGTTATGTGAAATGGAGATGATTAAAGGAGCTGTTGTTGAGAAAAACCTTAGAATAGCGCTTATAAATTCATTTGGATTTGGAAGTAATAATTCCACATTGGTTTTTAGAAAGCTTAAGTAAGGAACAAGTAAAAGTGCTAGGAACTTTTGAAATGAATGGCAGTTCCGAATATTTTTTTTAGTCGTCTTTAGAAATAAAGCAGGAATGTAGTGCAAGACTTTAGTCTCGATTTTGCAGTGAGGCGAAGGTAAAGCTTCGTAGTACGTTATTAAATGCCGAAAAATATTTTTTAAAACCATTAATATTCTGTATAATTAAAATTCTATGTCGGAAAATGAGATTGAAAAAAAAGTAACAGATGCTCTCGCGAACTATATAAAAAACAGATCTATAAAGATTGAGGGGAGTTCACAATTAAGAGAGGAGCTTGGTCTCGATTCTATGGATACGATTGAGCTTGTCTTTCAGTTAGAGGAAAATTTCAATATTCAGATATCTGATGACGATATCATGGGACTTAATACTGTGGATAGTGTGGTCCAGTACATAGAAAAAAGGGTGAGTAAAAAGAAAGAAAGCGGATAATGCCTTTTTAACATTTCCTGTTTTCTCTAGATTGTACTTGGAACGGACGTGCATTTTGGTTCCAAGTTAAACTTGGGAGCAGCAGGAAAATTATCCGCATTTATATGCAAAAATCTGTGTCCTATTAAATTATGAAAACAACTTTGAAAGAATTAGCGCAATTAGTTAACGGCAAGGTTATCGGGGACGGTAAGACATTAGTCACCGGAGTTGCCGGTATTAAGGACGCTAAGGACGGCGATATCACTTATCTTTCTCATCTGAAATATGCTGTTGAGATCGGGAAAACGAGGGCATCCGCTTTGGTGTTGGCAAAACAGCAAGAAGGATGCTCTATACCAGTGATTATAGCAGAAAATCCTCTTTACGCCTTCAGCCGCATTGTTTCACATTTTTATGCTAAATCTCCTGCCCCAAAAGGGGTCAGCCCACAAGCTGCTATCGGTCAGGAAGTTACTCTTGGAAAAGATATTTCCATTTACCGTTTTGTTGTGATTGGAGATCGTGCAAAGATCGGCAACAGAGTTTCTCTTTACCCGGGTGTTTTTGTTGGAGATGATTCTGTAATTGAAGATGATTGCGTAATTTATCCCAATGTGTCAATTATGCATAAGGTTTTTATTGGGAAACGGGTAATTGTTCATAGCGGGACAGTGATTGGGAGTGATGGGTATGGCTATGTGCCTGAAAAAGGAAAGCACCATAAAATTCCACAAGTTGGGAAAGTGATTATTGAAGACGATGTGGAGATTGGTTCTAATGTTTCAATTGACCGCGCCTCATTAGGAAAAACCATAATAAAACATGGAACTAAAATAGATAATCTTGTTCAGATAGCCCACAATGTGAAGGTTGGAGAAAACTGTATTATTGTCGGCCAGGTAGGCATTGCCGGAAGTTCGGAAATAGGCAATCATGTAACATTAGCCGGCCAGGTCGGGGTATCGGATCACATTAAAATAGGAGACAACACCCTTGTTGGAGCTAGTACTGGTATATGGAAGGATATAGAAGCAAATCAACAGGTTTTTGGAAACCCTTGTATGTCCTATGGAAAGTTTCTAAGAACTCAGGCTATGATTATGCGTTTACCGGAGATCAGAGACCAACTTAAAGCCTATGAAGAGCGGCTTAAAAAGCTGGAAAAGCAAGCCGGTGAAGAGCAATAACATCCCTCAAGAGTGGCGGACCCCCCCCCTTTTATTGACAAAATTTTAAAAACTTGTTACCATGGTCGTACACCTTTCTTGTAAAATCCCGTCTAAAATTATTAACATAGATTTTTTTAATGAAGTTTAAACCAGGCTGTTCAAAAAACAAGGGTAACGCTTTAATGTGATTCCAACTTGATTGGAAACCGGAGTGACCTTTTTTGGACAACGTGGCCTTGTCCTAAAAGGGCTCTACAGTTATAACAAAGGAGGTTTTTAGAATATATGCTTACTACTATTTCAACTGCGATGATTGCTGATGGAAGCGGAATTTTTGCAACGCTCTTAGGTTACGGGCACACTTTTTTTGCCGCGATAATTGTGCTTGGCGCCCTTATTTTTGTTCATGAGTTTGGCCATTTTATAGTAGCGAAAAAACTTGGTGTGGGTGTTGAAAAATTTTCCCTTGGGTTTGGACCAAAAATTTTAGGAAAGCAAATAGGTGATACGGAATACCTACTGTCCGCGATTCCTTTGGGAGGATATGTTAAGCTGACAGGGGAAGATGCCGAGGAAGAATGTGAAGACAAAGAACATTCCTTTGCAGAAGCGTTAGTCTGGCGGCGACTTGCCATTGTATCCGCGGGACCGATTTTTAATATCCTTTTTGCTGTTTTAATTTTTACGATTGTTTACATGGTCGGAGTGCCGCTTATTAGCTCCGGTGTCGGAAAGATAAGAGACGATTCACCCGCCTTAAAAGCCGGGCTGTTGCCCGGGGATAAAATTACTGCAATTGATGGGCAAGCTATAAAGTTATGGGATCAGTTAAGAGAGGTTGTTCACAATAGCCCCGATAAAGAACTGATTTTTACGATAAGCCGAAATCAAAAGGAATTTGACATGGTTATTATTCCGGAATCTCGCAAGACGAAGAACCTGTTTGGTGAGGAAATTCATGTCGGGCTGATCGGAATTGAGCCGGAACCAACAGCTTTTATTACCGAACGTTATAATCCGATTATTGCCACTTACAAAGGGTTTCAGAAAACATGGGAAATAACTTATCTGACAGTTGTTGCTATAAAAAAATTATTTGAACGGGTTATCCCTGCGGATACAATTGGAGGCCCGATCATGATTTTTCAAATAGCGGGACAACAGGCCAAGGCAGGTATTTTGCAACTGGTGTTTTTTGTTGCACTCCTCAGTATAAACCTGGGAATATTAAACCTCCTTCCAATCCCTATTTTAGATGGTGGTCATATCCTTTTCTTTTTAATTGAGATTGTTTTTGGTAAACCGGTTACAGCAAAGAAAAGGGAAATTGCCCAGCAGATAGGAATGGCGATGCTTATTTCTTTGATGGTTTTTGCCTTTTACAACGATATTATGAGAATATGTTGTCAATAGTCATGTAAAAATCAACAACTAAAAGAAATACCTAAAGCAAACTATAATAAGCTGAAGTGCCTAAAGGTAAAAACTAAAAACCCATAAATCTTTTTTCTAAAACTATAGCTCATTTTACATTTTAGATACTTTAAACTTTGTTCTTTTTAATGTGAACTCTAACGACTCTCTCCTTCAAAGTCTTATCGAACTTGCCGAAAAACTATCCGTTAGAGTAATTTTTAAAAATTTAAAGGATGATGAATTTGTAATTAAAAGCGGTATGTGCTCTATAAAAGGGGATACACTCATTATTATTGATTCGAGAGTTTCCCTGGAGGAGAAGGTTAAAACGTTATGTAAGGAACTGAAAAAATTCAACCTTGATAATATCTTCATTTCCCCTGCTATGAGAGATATTTTACAAGGGCAAAATGAATCTTTTTGAGCAGGAAGAAAAAAACACTAATTTCCACTGTTCCCCCGCACTATTACTCTATAAAGTCTTCTTTTTTCTGGAAGTTATAGTAATCTATTGCCTTTAGGAGAGAGGAGTTTAATTGTATTAACATAGAATGAAGCAAGAGTTGTCTTTTTCCTTGTAACTACTTTTTTGTTATTTTCAAAATCGACACGGTTGGTGCATCAAAAAATTTAAATGACGTAGGCCTTTTAGGGGATTAAAAAAATGATGGTTTACTTAAACAACCTTCCCACTTTAATTAAGAATTTCGATAGCTTTGGAAACCAGCCGGAAAAGAGTTTTTCACGGTAATACTGATCCGCGCCTCTTTTTACTATTTGTCCCATTGTGGGATAAATATGTACTGTGCCGGATATTTTCTGAACAGGCAGGTTGTTTTTCATCGCAAATATATATTCATTGATTAAATCACCGGCGCCGACGCCAAGAATGCTGGCGCCAAGAATTTTCCCCTTCTTATCGCAAACAAGTTTTATCAATCCTTCGGTCTCTCCGTCTATAACAGCACGATCATGATCTTTAAAAGGATATCTGTAAATTTTTATGTTGTCATTTTGTTTTTTTGCTTCACCTTCTATTAACCCCACCCTTGCCAGTTCCGGGTCGGTAAAGGTAGTCCAGGGAACAACCAGCTTGTCCATTTTTCGTTTTATTAAAGGAAACATGGCATTTGAGACGACCAGCCCTGCTTCGTATTCCGCCATGTGAGTAAAAGGGAACATCCCTGTTACGTCCCCACAGGCCCATATGTTCGGAGCAGTAGTTTTCATGGTGTCGTTAACCACAATTCCAGTGCGTGTTGATCTAACTCCTATTTTATCAAGGTTCAGACCTTCAGTATTTGGAGTTATCCCTACAGCCACCAGTAGTTCATCCGCTTCAAATCTTTTTTCTGTACCGGCACATTCAGCCAAAACTATTTTTTTATTCCCTGATTGTTCTACTTTTTTTACATTGCTACAAGTGTGTATCTCGATCCCGTCTTTTTTTAATATTTCCTCTAAAATATCTGCAAGTTCTCTATCTTCTTTAGAAAGTATTTGTCCGACTTTCTCAAGGATGATAACCTTAGATCCAAACCTGCTGAATATTTGGGCAAACTCCAACCCAATAGGGCCGGCACCTATCACTAAGAGAGATTCTGGAAGTTTGCTTAAAGACAAAATTTTTATATTATTCAAATAATCAACCATATCCATTCCTGGAATGGAAGGAGATGTTGGTCTTGATCCGGTGGCAATGAGAAATTTTCTGCTGCTTATTTTTTCTCCGTTTACCTCAAATGTGTTGGTGTCTATGAATGATCCATTTCCAAAGAAAAGCTTCACTCCCATTTTTTTAAATCGTTCGGGGTCGTCGTGTTTTCCAATCTTTTCCTGGATGGATTTCATGTGATCCATTATTTTCTTAAATTCAAAGTCGACTTTTACTGGGTTTAAACCGAAATCTGGGGATCTGCGCAGTAATGAAATAATTCTTGCTGTGTGCGTAAGCGATTTTGTTGGCACACAACCATAGTGGAGGCAGTCCCCTCCAAGTTTTTCTTTCTCAACAAGAGCAACTTTTGCTCCCAACTGACTAGCGCCGCTTGCAGTAACAAGTCCCCCAACTCCACCACCTATAATGGTTAAATCAAATTTGCTCATTTTATATCTTTTTTCTGACTGTTTTTTTGTTTAATATACCAGAGAGAGATGTTGTTCCCGTTCAATCCTATCCTCAGCTCAATCTTGCCACAAAATCACTAAGACACAAAAATATAATCTCTTAGTATCTTGGCACCTTAATAGCTAAAATACAATTTTAGGGCTGCTAGATTTTCGCAGAACATCGAAAACCTATCAGGATATGGCGTGATTGGGAAGGACGACCATGACGGGCAGCAGGTCTGCAAATGCCAGGAGAATCGTCCCATGAACAACTTTTCACGACATGTTTCCTATTTGGAAACGTGCTGGTCGTCCACTCAAATACATTTCCTGCTGCGTCAAGCAAACCGTAAGGACTCTTTCCTCCTGGATATTTATCGATTTCTGTTGTGAAATATGGGCCGCCTTTCCAACTGTTAAGTCTAGCAGGATTCCACTGATTTCCCCATGGAAAGTATCTCCCATTAGTTCCACGGGCTGCTTTTTCCCATTCTTCTTCTGTGGGTAATCGAAAATCTTTTTTAAATGTACTTCCCTTCCATTTGCAGTACTTTGAGGCATCATCGATACTTACTAAAACAACAGGGTGTTTGCCGAGCCCTTTCGGGTATCCTTTATCGCTCCAGAGAAAGGGACGAACCTCTTTGTACGGGTGAACCAGGAAGCCCTGCTTCTGGTAGTTGCCCGGTGAGATAAAGGGAAAACGATGAGTTGTTTCTTTTACAAATTTCAGATACTCATCATTAGTAACAAGGGTTTGATCAATGCAGTATTCTTCAAGGTAAAACGTTTTCTTTACTTCAATGTCATACCAGCCGTATTTGCGGGTTGTACCGCCGTCCAGATTATAGGCAAACTCCTTTTCTTTTTCATCACTCCCCATAATAAACTTTCCGGCAGGAATAAAGACCATCTTTGGGTCAAGACATGAATTTCCCGTTCTTTGCGGTTGCAGTGTGTCTGTAGCAGCGGTGGAGCTAATAAAACTCAGAATCAGTGCAAAGAAAATGACTTTTTTAAAAAACATAGGACTCCTTCGGGACAATTTGTAGATTACAAATTCCAGATTGAATGTGTAATTAGGAATCTGAAATCCCCAGTTTCCCCCATATATCATTGATTCTTTTCTTAACATCATCCGTCATTTTAATTTCATCCGGCCATTCTCTATGGTAGCCTTCTTCTTTCCATTTGCGTGTGGCGTCGATACCAAGCTTTTCTTTGATAAAATGAAAGTCTCGTTTAGGGTCCACATTATTAAAAAACTTCCAGACAGCATATGAGATATTTTTTACATCAACGTCTTCGTCAAATATCACTACTATTTTAAATTTGGCAGACCGGGAATCGTTAAAAATTGATTGTGCGATTCTTTCCCCTGCATTAGGGATTCTTTTTTTTAAGGAAATAAAAAGCATGGGGGACTTTACGTTTTTTACAGGAACAGAAATATCCCTTACGTCTGATGAAAGCTCTTTTGCAAACTTTAATATTTTTTTATCAGATGGCATATTAGGGATATCACACTTTAATATTTCGGTCCCTGTTGCATCGATACCAAGTTTGGAACCGAATAAAGCTTTTGATGCTGAGTGATCAAGGACGTCCAAGATTCCCTCTGAAAAAAATAAATCTTTAGAAAAATCAATATGGTTAAGGATATGTTTTGTTACTTCAGAATAATTATGAATATTCATGCCCTCATCCACTGCGAGAATCATTTTAGAAAAACTCATCTGACCAGTACCCCAAAGGGTGTTCATAGTATGCCTGGACTGATATGGATAACGCCTGTTAATCGCAACGATGGCGCAGTTATGAAAAACCCCTTCCCAGGGTAAAGAAATATCGCTGATGTCCGGATTAATGGTTTTGAGCATTGGGAGGAAAATTCTTTCCGTTGCCTTTCCCATATAGCAGTCTTCCATAGGAGGTTTTCCGACAATGGTTGTGCTGTAAACCGGATTATGCCTGTGAGTAACAGCCGTAACATGAAAAACAGGGTAGGGCGCGGCAAGGGAATAATAGCCTGTATGGTCTCCAAAAGGTCCTTCTATTCTGCTTTCTTCCGGGTCAACATACCCTTCAAGCACAATTTCTGCATAAGCCGGTACTTCTAAATTGATAGTTTTACACTTAACAAGTTCTACTCCTTTTTTGCGTATAAAACCTGCTAACAGTAATTCATCAACTCTGGGAGGCATTGGCGCGGTAGCAGAATAGGTAACAACAGGGTCGGTTCCTATAGCTACCGCTACTTCCATTCTTTTCTTAAGCTTCTTATATTCCTGAAAGTGGCCGGCTCCATCTTTATGGATATGCCAGTGCATTCCTGTAGTATTCTTGTCATATACGTGCATACGATACATGCCGGTGTTTCGCTTACCGGTTTCCGGTGATTGGGTGAAAACAACAGGCAGAGTAATAAACTTTCCGCCGTCCATGGGCCAGCACTTAATGACAGGGAGTTTGTTCAGATCGATATTATCGCCGGTTAAAACCTTTTCCTGACAGGGGGCGGTTGTTCCTTTAAATTTTTTAGGCGGTATTTTGATGAGGTCAAATAATGTTGGAATTAATCCAAATTTTTCAGAAAATTTTTGGGGAGGTTTGGTTTCTATCAGCTTTTTAATTTCGGAAGCGATTTGTTCAATATTATTAACACCAAGAGCCATAGCCATTCTTTTTTCGCTTCCGAAGGCGTTTATAAGTGTAGGCATGGAATGATCTTTAACGTTTTCGAATAGCAGCGCTTTTCCGCCGTCTGGAGATTTTGATACCCTGTCCGCAATCTCGGTAATTTCTAGGATAGGTGATACCTCTTCCTTCACTCGGATAAGTTCACCTTCCTCTTCCAATCGAGCAATGAATTCGTGTAATGATTTGTAGTTTTGTCGCATATAGTATAAATATGAAAAGCTTTCAGCAGTCAGCTATCAGCGTGTAGCAAAAATAAAGTCTGAATACTGAGAGCTGATAGCTTACAGCTAATGAATAAGTTATTACAAATTATTTATGGGGACAAATCAAGGTCAAATTAAGCAAAGAGACATCTGAATAGTTTTAACAGGTGAGATGAAAGGCAGCCATGACATCTTCTTTGTCACTTAAGAAATTGAAGGTTTTCCAGGCGTTTGAAGTGGATTCTATTATGGCTTCGATACTAGCTTTTTTTAAGTATGATTTGGCTTCAGAATCAACTTTCATCATTTTAGAAAACCCCGTGCCGATTAATAATTTTTTGGGATTCTTTTTGAGAAGTTTTTCAATATCATCTATTTGGAACAAGTGGCCGCTCATCCGCCACCAATTAGGATAAACAGTACCTTTGTACAGGATGACGTCGCTATCGTAGCTCTTTCCGTCTACAACAATTCTTCCAAATGAATAGGAATCTATTGTCATAAAAAAACAATAGCAGAAGATGCGAAATAATTTTGTTATTATTTTTTACGTCGCTGGAAAAAGCCTTTACTTTTTTCCAGTACTTTTTCTCCACTTATTTTTGCCAGTTCTCTAAATAGCTCTTCCTGTTGTTTTGTGAGACTCGTGGGAGTTTTAACAAAAACGGAAATTACCTGATTACCTCTGCCATAGCCTTTAATGTGTTGAATACCGGCTCCTTCGAGCTGGAAAATAGCTCCGCTTTGCGTTGATTGTGGTATTCTAATCTTGTGCGATGAGTTTAAAGTCGGGACTTCTATGTCCGCTCCCAGAACCGCTTGAGAGATTGAAATAGGGACTTTGCAATAAATATCATATTTATTCCGCTCAAAAAAATCATGTGGTTCTACGCGTAAAAAGACGTAGAGGTCTCCCGGGGGACCACCAAATTTGCCCGGTTCTCCTTCTCCCTGGAGACGGACTCTAGTTCCGTTATCAACTCCAGCAGGTATTTTTACATTTATCTTTTTCGGTCTAAGCACAGAGCCTGCACCGCGGCAGTCTTTGCATGGTGTTTTAATAGCTTGTCCCTGTCCGTGACAGGATGGGCAGGTAGTCCGTATGCTGAAAAAACCCTGAGATGTTGATATCTGGCCTACGCCATGGCAATGCGAACATGTTTCAGGGCTGGTGCCTGGTTTGGCTCCAGTGGAGTTACAAGCGGAACATTCCACTTTTTTTTCAATAGATATATCCAATTCTTTCCCAAAAGCCGCGTCAAGAAAAGATATTTTCATATCATATCTGAGATCAGCTCCCTGGTGAGCTGCAGTACGTGACCGGCTTCGTTCTCCAAACCCAAAAAAATCTTCAAAGATATCTCCAAAAGAGGAGAAGGCATCTTCAAATCCACTAAACCCAATTCCAGCTCCTTTCAAGCCTTCATGCCCAAAACGGTCATATAGGTTTTTCTTTTCCGGATCTTTTAGAACTTCATAAGCTTCTGATGCTTCTTTAAACTTCTCTTCAGATTCTTTGTTTCCCTGGTTTTTATCCGGATGATATTGAAGCGCTTTTTGCCGATAAGCTTTTTTCAGTTCAGACTCTGATACGTTTTTCTGAACGCCTAATATTTCATAATAATCTCTTTTATTAGTCATCATTTTTCTCTATATCCTCAAAGAATGCCAAATTTAACTAAGCTATTATTACTTCTTATCAATTATACTGCACGGACAAACGAGTTTGTCCATGCCGCCCATACTTGCTGTCTTCCGTTCTCTGTCCTCCATTATATTTGCTTAGTTCTCCATCGTGTCACTTTGCGGAGGATTTATTAATAATGCTTTTATACTGCTTATTATTTCATCACGTAGCTTCGGTTCAATAGAATAAATGGTTTTTGATTTATCTGTTATCGCGAAAAGCACGTCCGCGTCTTTTACTTTTGTGCTTATAAAAAGGGATTCCAGGTTTTTTCCCTTATCATCCCGCAGGTTTACTTTTATAGCTGGATTTTGCAATCCAAAAGCGGATAAGTCAGGTTTTTCACTTTCATCTACAATATCTGTAAATTTTACATCTCCTAAACTCCAGAGAACTTCTTTTACTTTGATTGCTTTTAATTTCTTTTTTTCAGGTTTCTCGAGGGTCCATTTATCTTCTGTTTTAGATGCAAGGTATTCATTGTCTGAGGTTTTAATTTGAATGCGAGCAGTCTTGTCTTCACTTATAGACAGGAGGTATTTATGCTGGAGAGACATGTCAGTTATATCTAATTTGCTGAAGAGCTCCCTATCAAGCAGAACCACTTCATCAAGTATACCTATATCTGCATAGACCGATTCTGTTGGCTGGTTGTCAGCGCCAAAAGAAATGGTTTTAGGCTCGGTGTTGTCTTTTTCATAGAGCTTAACAGTCAGCCTTGGGTTTTTCAGAGCAAAAGCATTCTTCTGCTCCCTGTCTTTTGGAATAAAGTCTATCACTTTACTGCTACTAACATAGTCTAATATGGAATTTACTTCAAAATCATCAGCTTTAGCCTTTCTTGGTTCAATAATGTTCCATTTTTTTTCTTTATTTTTTGTAGTTGTAATAGTTTTTTCAGAAAAGACAAACTGAATTTTATTAATCCTGTCGTTGGTAAATTGGAAAATGCTTTTATCACGGATATCATTGACCCTGTGGGGAAAATCATTTAAGAATTCCTTTTTTAGTAGAAATACTTTGTTTTTCGACGCGGTTTTCGCGTAAACTCCCTTCTCTTCAGTATTTCCTATTCCAAAAGCCAGGGAATGTGGCGCTTTATCTTTTCCAATAAGGAAGGAGATTTTAGCTGGAGGATTATTTAATCCGTATGAATCCAGTTCATCTGCTTCTTCAGCAATAAATTTTTTGATTTCAGTGGTTCTTATTTTTTGTAATAAGGAGGCGATTTTTTCAGAATCAGCAGGTGCCTTTTTAGGTTCTACAACCTGCCATTCACCAGCCATTTTTTCTACAGAGTAATTCCCTGCCCTTGTTGCAACTTTAAATCCCTGTACTTCGTCATTCTCAAAATGAAAAATATTTTTATCCCTCAGTTCATAAGGGCTTTTATCTATTCCGACTTTGTTATAAGAAGCGATCATAAAGATAGTATCCTTGTTTTTTAATTTGGAATAAAACATATTACCGGTTGGAATTTCATCCCCTGAGACTAGAGTTATGTTACTGCCATCATCTGCTTTTACATGGACGGCAAAGGAAGGATTGTCGAGTCCAAATTCTGCTATATTTTCAACGGAATTTGCAACTATACTTCCTTTTGGGAGTTTTTCCAAATAGTCGATCCATACATCGAAACTATCTTTATCTATATTTGCCTCAATAGGTTCTTTAATTTTCCAGGCATTATTTACTTTGGCGAGTCGAACTATTTTTTTGTTTTTCTTTTCAACTGTTACTTCAGAAATTTCTTCTTTTTTCAGAGGAAAAAAAACTCTTTTTTCTTCTTTCTCAATTTCTTTTGTTTTTTCTGCTTTTTTTATCTCGATTAGATAATAGTAAATTCCGATAAAGACAAAGATCAAAAAGAAAAGGAATGTTTTCTTGAGACTCATTTCATGTTTTTCCTCTTCTTATAAACAGTAATACCGGAGATAATAAACAGAGCTGGCATTACGACCAGAGGTATCCAGAAAATCATTTTTTGCTGGGCTTTGCTGAGGGTAAAGAGCTGGCCGGTTGACTGCTTGGGCCGTATCGAAATTAATTCTTCCTCTTCGAGCAGCCAATTAATGATATTAAGAAAAAAATCACTATTTCCAAGAATGTTAATTCTGGAGTTAGACGCAAAATCTGAATCACCGATCACAACGATTCTTCCTTCCTTTTTTTTAACATCTTTAGGTTTATCTTCTTTTGGATCGAAGTCATGTCTGAAACGCTCAGGCGTATCTTTTTTTTCATTGAGAGAAGCCACCACCCCTATAGAGATAGGGCCTTTTATATCTTTGCCTTCTTCAAAGACGGCTTCTCCGATTTCAAAGGGAACCTTGTTTATTTCAGCCCAGGAGTCAGAACTGGACTTCATAAGGGAGGTTACCCTTGTTCCTTTAACAGGATTAACCGTCATATCAACGGAACGCGTTAAAGGAAAAAAAGTGGCAGTTGAAAAATTTTTCACAATTGGGTGCCTGCCATACTGGGTTACGACCGGCATGGAAGGGTCAACGCCGAAAATTCTACTTAGTTTATCGACAACGATGTTATCCTGGAGATCAATTCCGTATTTTTCTAAAAAACTACCCAGTTCTGAAGCCGTGCCTGGATCTATCATAAAAAAGATTTTCCCGCCTTTTTCAATATACTTTTTAAGCGTTTCCAGCTCGGTATTTAATATCGGTTTTTTAGGCCCGGCAATAATCAGGAGATTGGAATCTTCAGGTACAGTTTCTGTAGTGGGAAGAACTAGATCTTTAATTTCATAATTAGAATCCTCTATGGCCTTTTTTGCGAAGCTGTACCCCGGCTCATTAATGTCCTTAATATTTTTTTCGCCGTGTCCCTTGGAAAAGTAAATAACTTTTTTGCCTTTGCGGGTAAGTTTAAGAATAGCATTAGTGAGTTTCTCTTCCCGAATATCAGATATTATTTCTTCTTTATTTTCACTTTCTAGAACGGTAGTGCCGTAACTGGTTATTTGATATTTTTTTGCTTTTCCTGGGCTTTTATCAGGATCAACGAATTCGTAAGAAAATCTGGAAGAATGGTAAAGATACTGATCAAGCAAATCCTTAAAGGCTTGCTGTTCTCCTCTTTGAGTTTCATTGAAAAAAGCGATGACTTTTACGTCTTTTTGAAGAGATTTTAGTACTTTTATGCTCTGGTCGGAAAGGGTATAAAGTTTAGAAGCGGTGAGATCCAGTCGATTATGATGCTTAAATGAAATCGCCTCAATAAGTACTATTACCCCAATGACAAGAAAAATCGCAATGCCTGTGTTAATACTGTACTTAAAAGTTAGTTTGGTCATAATTTAGAACTACCTATCAGCGGTCAGCTATAATCAAAACAATTCTTTTATCAAGCTGAAAGCTGATTGCTATAACTTGACAGCTTTTTCATGCTCCTCTCCATTTTTTTGATTCAATGGAGCGGAGTGTTAAAAATATAAATAAGAAAGAAAAGTTTAAGTAAAAAATCAAATCTCTTGTGTCTATAACCCCTTTAGCAAAGTTATCAAAATGAGCTATAACTGAGAGGTCTTTTAAGACAACGGCAAGCCCGGGCGCGACAAATCTTTCCGAGGCGTCAATAACCCATAAAATCATAAGTATTCCAAATGTTCCAATAGCGGCTACGATCTGGTTTTCCGTGGTTGATGAAAGCAATATTCCAACGGAAATAAAGGAAGATCCCATTAATAAAAGCCCCAGGTATGATGAAAAAACAGGTCCCCATTCGATGAAGCCAAAAAAGTTAATCATAATCGGGAAAACAAAGGTTGTAGCCAACATAATTGCATAAACAGCAAGACAGGCCCCAAACTTGCCCATAATCATTTCTCCATCGCGAATTGGATAGGTAAAAAGAAGTTCAGCGGTGCCCTGTTTCTTTTCCTCCGAAAGAAGCCTCATGGTGAGTAACGGAACTATCAATAGAAGGACGATGGCTAAGTTGCTATATAAAGGCTTTAAAATTAATTCCACCACATTTAATTGTGATCCCATTTCATTGGCTCTCATCCCTACTGAAAAGACGACAAAGTTGTAATAAGACATGATATTAAAGAAAAAATATCCGGAGATGATAATGAAAATAGTAATTACCACATAAGCAATAGGAGAGTAAAAGTAGGCTGTCATTTCCTTTTTGAATATGTAATAAGAGTTTTTCATAGTTTTGATAAAGACAGCTTACTCCGACTCTGTGGTTACCAGTTTAATAAAAATATCTTCCAGGGTCATATTAACTGCCCTAATTTCCAATAATCCCCATCTGTTTTCCACTATTTTTTGAGCGATAGCGTTTCGAATATCAAGATCTCCCTTACTTTCAACCATAAAGGAAAAAACAGAATCATTGGTTGATTCCTTGTTTACCACCTTATCAACTCCCTTTATATTTCCTAATTGCTCGAAAATTTTCTGTTTGGGGCCATCAACTTGAAGATAAATCCGTGTGTTTTTTTGAAGCTGATCCATAAGATTATCAGGAGTATCTTTAGCAACGATTATCCCGTCGTTAATAATAATAACCCTGTTACATACCATGCTGACTTCTGGCAATATATGAGTGCTTAATATAATTGTTCTATTCCCGGCAAGGTTTTTAATTAGATCTCTAATTTCTATAATTTGCTTGGGGTCGAGACCTGCCGTTGGTTCATCAAGGATTAAAACTTCAGGGTCGTTAAGAAGCGCCTGCGCAATGCCCACTCTTTGACGGTATCCTTTTGATAAGACTCCGATGATCCTGCCGGAAACTTCCTGTAACCCGCAATCCCCAATAACGCATTCTACTTTCCGACTTCTCTCATGTGCCGGTATACCTTTAACTTCTGACACAAAGTGCAGATAGTTTCTGGTGGTCATGTGTGTGTAAAGGGGAGCGTTCTCCGGCAGGTACCCTAAACGCTTGCGGACTTCCAGGGAATCATTCATTACGCAGTAGCCGGCTACTCTGGCTTTTCCGCTTGTAGGAGGCATAAAACAACTGAGGAGGCGCATTGTCGTTGTTTTCCCTGCCCCGTTAGGGCCAAGAAAGCCAAGTATTTCTCCTTTTGCCGCGGAAAATGATACATTGCTGATTGCTTGAGTCTGCCCGAAAAATTTAGTAAGATTTTCAGCCTGAATCATAATTTGTAAAATATTTTATGTTCGTATTTCTGATTTATCTACACCAACTAAATCAATTTTTTTTTCAATGATTTCTTTTAAAGCAATTTCCATAGAAGGGGTTTTTTCATCAACCTCTATCTTTGGCTTATAACCGCTGTTCAATTGCCTTACCCGTTTGGTAAGAATTTTTGATAATATATAACGATTTGGAATGACTTCCTCTGCTTTTGCCATAAGACTATACTTGTTCATATCTCCTTCTCCTTAAAAAAAGGTTATAACATAAACACAGTGTTTTTTTAATTATTGTGTTAGAAATTTCTATGAAAAAAAAGCCCACGAATTTGCACTGATGAACCCCGACAAATAAATAATTTTGCTTTAACCAAGTTAAATAAACTCTAGCATTTGTCTAACGGGATGAACACGGAAAAGAAAATAAAACAAATCCGTGCAAATCTGCATTAACCCATGAGCAAATATGTTTCTAAAATCAATATATTATTATAACTTAAGCGGGCGCTTTATTAAACAATTTGTTTATTCTTTTTTGCCGGAATCTTCAAATTCAGCGTCTACCACGTCATCACCAGATGGTTTCTTGCCCTGATCGGTTTTTGGTGGTGTCTGCCCTGAGGAAGGTGGCTCTGACTGCTGTTTATACATTACTTCTGCCAATTTATGGGAAGCCTGTGTTAAGTTTTCCATTTCTTTCTTGATTTCCTCTGCGTTGTTACTCTCTAACGCTTTTTTGGCTTTTTCCAGGGCTTCTTCTAATGGCTTTCTATCACTCTCCGGCAGTTTATCCTTATGTTCATTTAATGTTTTTTCCGTTTGATAGATTAAAGAATCAGCTTGGTTACGAGTATCAATCTCTTCCCGCCTTTTTTTATCTTCCTCCGCATGGGAAGTAGCTTCGTCAACCATTTTTTTAATTTCATCTTCAGATAACCCGCTGGAAGCAGTAATAGTAATTTTTTGTTCTTTTCCTGTTCCTTTATCTTTGGCGGAAACATTGACTATTCCGTTAGCATCTATATCAAAAGTCACTTCGATTTGCGGTATGCCTCGAGGTGCTGAGGGAATGCCGACTAAATGAAATTTGCCAAGGGTCCTATTGGTCGATGCCATCTCTCTTTCACCCTGCAGGACATGAATTTCAACGCTGGTCTGGTTATCCGCCGCTGTAGAAAAAACTTCTGCTTTTTTAGTTGGAATAGTAGTATTTCGTTCAATGAGCTTGGTCATCACTCCGCCTAATGTTTCAATACCGAGAGAAAGTGGGGTTACGTCGAGCAACAGGATATCCTGCACATCACCAGACAATACTCCTCCCTGTACCGCGGCGCCTAATGCAACTACTTCGTCCGGGTTCACTCCTTTATGAGGTTCCTTGCCAAAAAGGTTTTTTACCAGTTCCTGTACTTTGGGAATCCGGGTTGAACCTCCCACAAGAATACCTTCATGAATGTCATTGGAGGAGATGCCAGCATCCTTCAACGCGTTATTGCAGGGCTGTAAAGATCGTTGAAATGAATCTTCAGCCAATTGTTCAAATTTTGCCCGGGTTAACTTTATATTGAAATGCTTTGGCCCGGAAGCATCAGCAGTAATAAAAGGCAGGTTGATTTCCGTTTCCATTGTGCTGGAAAGCTCCATTTTTGCTTTTTCCGCCGCCTCTCGCAGTCTCTGCAAAGCCATACTATCTTTACTCAGATCAATGCCCTGATCTTTCTTGAATTCTTCAACCAGCCAGTTGATGATTTTGTGATCAAAATTATCACCGCCCAGATGAGTATCTCCGTTTGTGGCTTTAACTTCAACCACGTTGTCACCAACTTCCAGGATGGAGATATCGAAAGTTCCACCTCCAAAGTCGTACACGGCTACAAGCTCATCTTTTTTCTTGTCCAGACCGTAAGCGAGAGCTGAAGCAGTAGGTTCGTTAATGATTCGTTTTACATCAAGACCTGCTATTTTGCCTGCGTCTTTGGTTGCCTGCCGCTGACTGTCATTAAAGTAAGCTGGAACTGTAATAACCGCCTCTGTAACTTTTTCTCCGAGATAGGATTCTGCTGACTTTTTTAGTTTTTGTAAAATCATGCCAGAAATTTCAGGAGGGTCGTATTCTTTTCCATTGGCGGATATTTTCGCTTCACCGTTAGGTCCCTTTATGACTTTATATGGCACCATCTTCATTTCTTCCGACACTTCATCATAACGTCGCCCCATAAAGCGTTTAATAGAATAAACAGTGTTTTCTGGGTTTGTAATTGCCTGCCTTTTGGCTACCTGTCCTACAAGTATTTCTCCACTTTTGGAAAAGGCCACAATAGAAGGGGTCGTTGCGTTTCCCTCTTCGTTTACAATGACTTTGGGGTCTCCTCCTTCCATGACAGCAACTACGGAGTTTGTTGTCCCAAGATCAATTCCAATAATTTTTCCCATAATTAATTCCTTTCTTTTGTGAACTAGTAAGTTAACATTATTTTGTGTTTATGCCTGTTTTCACTTATAAAATTCAAAACACGAGATGTCAAGTTGAGAGGAGATATTTTTGGTTTAGCTATCAGTAAAATATGATAAAATGAATTCTTTTATCGATACAGATGCGGGCGGTAGATTGTTGGCTGAAAAAAGAGGTCAATGACCGATACCCAATAACAAATAATCAATGAGCAAACAACAGGGCAAAGTCATTATATTAGGCGCCGGACCAGGAGACCCAGGTCTTCTCACTTTAAAAGGGAAGGAATGGATAGAAAAGGCGGATGTGATCATCTATGATTACCTCGCCAATAAGCGCTTCCTGGATTACACTCGGGTTAATGCAGAGAAAATATTCGTTGGTAAGAAAAAAGGAGATCACACACTCTCTCAAGAACAAATTAATGAGTTAATGCTTAAAACGGCTAAAGAGGGCAAACTAGTTGTACGCCTTAAAGGAGGTGATCCTTTTATATTCGGACGCGGAGGGGAAGAAGCAGAGGAACTGGTCAACGCGGGAATCGCTTTTGAAATTGTGCCCGGAGTTACCGCGGCAACAGCAGTCCCCGCTCATGCCGGTATACCTCTTACCCATAGAAATCTTACATCAACAATAGCCTTCGTTACCGGTCATGAAAACCCAGAAAAAGAGCATTCGAAGATTGCCTGGGACAAAATTTCCACTGGAATAGGAACGCTTGTATTTTTTATGGGAGTTATAAACTTACCCAATATTGTGAAAAATTTGATCAATAATGGAAGGGATAAAAAGACACCTGTTGCTATTATACGCTGGGGGACAACGCATATGCAGGAAACTGTAATCGGAACCCTTGAAAATATCGTAGAACTGGCCAAAAAAAGACAAATCAAACCGCCTTCAATTATTGTTGTAGGGGATGTCGTCAGACTCAATGAAAAATTAAACTGGTTTGAAACTAAACCTTTATTTAAAAAACAGATAATTGTAACTAGGGCCCATGGTCAATCCAGTGATTTCTCCAATCTTCTGGAGAAAAAAGGAGCCTGTCCCGTTCAGTTTCCAACGATCGAAACTGTTCCTCCGGATAGCTGGGAAGCGCTTGATAGAGCAATTCAAAATGTCGAAATGTATGACTGGCTTGTCTTTACCTCTGTGAATGGTGTTAAATATTTTCTTCTTCGAATAAAAGAAAACCAAAAAGACGTCAGGTGCTTAAAAGGGATCAAGCTATGTGCCATTGGGCCTAAAACAGCGGAAGTTTTGGAAAAACTAGGTCTCAGGATTGATTTTGTTCCGACAGAGTACAAAGCGGAAGGCATTATTGAGGGGTTAGGCTCAAATAAAGTCAAGGGGAAGAAAATTTTAATTCCAAGGGCTGCTGTAGCTCGAGAAGTGTTACCGGAAGAACTGGTTAAATTGGGCGCAACAGTTGACGTGGTTGAAGCTTATAAAACCATTCAACCAAAAAGAAAGACCGGTGAATTTAGAGAGATGCTAAAAAATAAGGAGGTTCATGTTATTACCTTTACCTCATCTTCAACAGTAACCAATTTTATAAGTATGTTTAATAAAGAGGAAATTTCTGATCTTCTCAACGGTGTTACTATAGCGTGCATAGGTCCAATAACCGCTAAAACAGCGGAAAAGAATGGCCTAAAAGTCTCTATCATTCCCGAAAAGTACACTGTCGAAGCTTTCACAGATGCCATTGTCGATTTTTATCAATGACCATTACTCACTTTCTTTAAAGTTCATGGATAAACCAAAAGTCAAACCATAATCAGGACTATTATCTAAAAGTCCAATCTTCACTCCAGAATCAATGACTATTTTTTCCGCGAGTTGATACGCTAAACCCAAAAGCGTCTGGAAGTTAGGCTGCTTGAATGCCTCTATATGAAAATGGGAATTACTTTATCCATATCTCCGCCATAAGGTTTGTCTTTTCCGTAATAGAATGTAGTTCCTAAAACTAGGGCCATAATCCTTTCCGACAAATGTCTAACCCAGATTGGAATGAAGGGTAAAGTTGCCTATTCCCTTTAATGCGACAGCAACACAACTTAAATCCTTGTCAACCGCTTCCCAGACCATTATCTTCATTGCCACTATCAAATTTAATAACGATCTTGAGAAGCAATGCAGGATTATTATCTCCCTCTTTTATAGCAAGGGCCTTTAATGCTAAGATTACATCTTCAAGACCTCTAATGTCTTCTCCTTCCCATTTTTTAATCGTCAAACATATTTTAATTACAACCCTGTTCCACGAGGATTACAACAATTTTCTCTCTACAGGCGGGTCTTCTGGCCCCTGGATCGTTCTACTTGCCGTGCCTTCCCATCCAATAGTTACAATGACATAAACTATTAATTTATTGTATTATTTCTCTGCTTTAAAAGTAGTTTGTAACTTCTACACATCCTACGCTAAACATGACCTATTGAAATAAACGCCAATCAATCCTTTAACCTACAAAGTTTGCAAATAATCCGTACGCAAAGTTGAAGCGTTAGAATTCCTATAACTCAAAGTACTTTGCACCATCATCCTCACGTAAATACACAAAACCAACACCCTCAAAAGACTTCAAACTCACAATGTTATCTGATTTGATTTTAGCCCTGATTGGCTTAGTACTCGGATTGTTTTCTAAATAAAAATCTATCGCTTTTTTCAGACAAGGCTTCGCAAACCCTTTGCCACGCATAGTCGGAGCAAGATTGATTGAAACAAATACTGCATCTTTTTTAATGTTGAATCGCACAATGCAAACCTTATCTCCACTGTCAGCAAGATAACAAATAAAAATGCAACAATCAGCGTTAGACAACGAAGAAGCGTACCACTTTGAATGTTCTTCCCACTCAATCAAATCTGTCGTAAACGACATTTGGCGTGAGAGTTCGTCGTTCTGCCACGTAAAGATATCTTTGATATCCCCAATATCCGCGAATCTAACGTTTAGTGAATCCATGAAAACTCTTAGATTTTTAATATTTTTGTTGTTTAAAAAAAGTCCTTCCATTTCTTCCAAAAAATTCCAAGAATTAAACCCAGGAAAATGCTTAAGAAAAAACCCTGTAAATGCTGATGGCCCTCCAGGTAGTATCTGTTGGGCGTTAATAGATGGAGCAGCAAACCTCCGCCAAAAAATAAAATCCAGATACTGACAGATAAGGCTACTGAATTCGGAATAATGCCGCGGAAGGGAAGCTTGTCTTTCGAAACTTCTAGAAATGCGCCCAGTAGAAGACCAAAACCAGCACCTCCTGCAATGAAAACAGGGATATTATTGAAAATACTAAAATCAAAAGCAAAAAGCTGCGTAAATGAGGAGATGACTAAAACCACAATCCCCCATATCATCCCTGACAGAACACCTAAAGAAATCCCTCTCAGTAAATTAATAGAATTTTGGTTCATTTATCGTCCGTAAATTGCGAAATTAGTGGCACTGAATACCAACTGAATGTCTGAAATCGTGAAACGTATCGTGTACACCCGTCACTGCTGCATCAACACCATAAACCACAATTATCATAAAAATAGCAACAACCAGCCCTGTAAAAGCAAGTAGCGCGTTGGCGCTATTTGAACTTCCTGTTAAAGCTTCTTCTTTCATTATTTTTCACCTCCTCCTTTTATTTATAGATCATTCTTGATAGGAATTCCTATAAGATTGAACTTCTTCATAAAGTTTCGGCCAATTTGTTTGGCAGTCAGTTTTCCATTGATCGCAAAAAATAAGCTTTTCTAATGACAAACGAGGCAGCCACCCTGCAGACTCCAGTTCAGGTTTTGGAGGAAAGTGGGTCACATAACCAACGCAAAGATAAGCAACCGGAACTATATTTTCAGGCAAACATAAAATTTCAGATAATTCCCTGTTATGAATAATGCTTACCCATCCAACTCCCAGCCCCTCTGCTCTTGCAGCCAACCACAGGTTATGAACAGCGCATACAGAGCTGAACATGTCCATATCCGGGTTTGCAGTTCGTCCAATAACTGTGGGTCCGAACCTATTTCTATCACAGGTAATGCATATATTTAAAGGTGATTCCAATATTCCTTCAAGCTTGAACTTTTGATATTTTTCTCTCTTATCTTCTGAAAACATCAGGGTTGCTTCAGAATTAGCGTGTTTATAGGCTTCATGAACAGCCCTGCGAATCTTAAAATTTTTTATCAAGATAAAATTCCACGGTTGCATAAAACCAACCGATGGTGCGTGATGAGCGGCGTGTAAAATACGGGATAACACTTCTTCCGAGATCGTATCACCATGGAATTGACCTCGAATGTCGCGGCGAGAGTATATTGCGCGGTAGACACCATTCTTATCGCTTTCTTTAAACTCGTTTTTTATAGTCAAATTTCCTTTTGCACTCATTATTAGTACAGGTCTCAAAAAAAAATCCCCAAACTCATAGACTGAGCTTGGGGATTTTCCCTTTTTAATCCTCAAACACTTATCAGCTTTGACAGCCTTATCCCACGAGGCTTTCAATTACCTGCATACAGATAGGTCTTCTGGCTCTCAGATCATCCTACTTGCCGCTCCTTCCCATCCATTTGACTGAACAGTGGTTATTTGCGGCGTTCGTTCCTGATTACAGCGGCGGGCCCACTCCAGTTTTTACTGGATTTCCTCTTTTCTCTTTCGAGAAACTGTAGCTAATTTAAATATATAATCAATTTTATAAGAAGTGTCAAGACATTTCATGAAATTAAAAGAATCAGGTTGCAGTCAAAACCTGTAGACCATTATGTCCAGATTATCGGATTTTTGGAGATTCTTGTGAACCTCTATGTTAGGGGTAATAAATAGATTATCCCATAGCAAAAAGTGGTAAAAAAGTTCAACTACATTCTGGTTGCCAGAAAAAAGTGGTTTCTATATTGTCATTTATTTGACCACCCCATATCCAAGTCCTGAAAAAGCATCACTTCTTCTCTATATACTTCTATTTACCGAGACACCAGTACTCCATGCGCTGGTAACAGTGCTTGAGGTTATATCATCTTTTTGTTTCCCATATCTTTTAAAAGACCTATATTTTCAATAGCAAAATGGTCAGAACTTAAACCCCAGCAAAAATTTTAATTATGATTGCTTTCATTGTCATCTTTTTTTGCATAATTCCGTTCGTCACTAATGAAGTAAAAACGGTAGTTTCCTTTCATCTCCATGATGTTTGGTTTTAAGTTAACCTGGCAAACATGAAATTTGTTTTTCGAGGTTAAATCGAAGCTGGAGTTTGCCACAATCCTGGCCTTTCATAAAAACAAGATATGAAATTGCGGAATGCGGAGTTGAGATTTTAAAAAATCCGATTAAGGTTTAAGTGATCGTGGCGCCTAATATTTTTTCGATATGTTTTAGAGCAAACTTGTGAGCTTCCCGGTCAAAAGAAGCAACACACTTTTTCGGAACCTCCACTGTATAATCCCTGCTTCTCAAGTCGGCCACTGTATATAGAACACAGATGTCGGTACAAACACCAACAACAATTACTTTATCAGGTTTGGCTTCCAATAATCGTTTTTCAAAACTGGTATTGAAAAAGCCGCTGTAGCGTTTTTTTGGAATAATTTCTCCCTTAAAAGAGCTTAACTCATCTATGACTTTTGATTCTTCAGTGCCCTTAATGCAATGGGTCGGGAACATTTTAAATTCCCTGTCATTTTTATCATGATTGTCACAGATAAAAAATATTTTTCCCCTTCGGGCTGACTTAAGTAAATCGACTACATGAGGTATAATTTTGCGTGCTTCATCTCCACAAAAAAGATTTCCTATTTCAAGAAATCCTTTCAACATATCGACAACTAATATTATTGTATTTTCTTCAGACATGTTTTGTTCTCATAATTAATTATTTTATCCATTTTCTTTGACTAAATAAATTATATCATAGTGCGGCAAAGGCATGAAAAAACTATAATTTCTTAGTGTCTTGCCGTCTTGGTGGCTAAAACTGAACGATGCTTGCTTAATGTCAGATTTTTGTGTTTATAATTCCATAATGTGACGAGGTGCTGTAAGCACAATTCGGCAGGGACATCCGAATTGAGCGGAATCCGAAGGAAGGTCGCCCCAATGGTTGAGGCCAGGGATGGCCGAAATCAAATAAAGCTTCCGACCTGGAGTGTCAACTAAAAAACTTCTACCAAAAAGAAGTTTTTATAGTGTAATGCTATAATGTAATGCAGTCACAACCGAAAGAAATTTTAACCAAGAAGATCGCGAACGCCACGAAGAAAATGGATATTTAAAAATCGTTCCTTCTTGTTTTTAGTGTTCTTCGTGGTTTTATAAATACAACCGATTTCAAAAAACTTCCTATAGCGTCATAGAGTAAATGTCAAACCGTATATTATTAATTAGACCCCCTTCGGAAAATATTTCCAGCGTTCTTCCTTTAGGACTGATGTATCTCGGTTCTGCTTTAAAAAAGAAGAACTGTAAAATAAAAATATTGGACCTTCGTTTAAAAAAAAATGCGTATTCCTGTTTAAACGAAACAATTAAAAAATTTAAACCGGATATCGTCGGTATTGGTCTCTTAACGGTTGAAAGTAAATCAGCTCATCAAATAGTGAAAGATGTTAAAGCGATTGATCCTGATTTAATGGTTATTTTTGGTGGACCTCATTGTGAAGCAGAGCCTGATTTGATTTTAAAAGATAATAATATAGATATCTTAGTAATAGGTGAGGGAGAAAATACCGTTTGCGAGTTAATAGATGTTTTTAAATATAATGGTTTGTTAGATAAAGTAAATGGTATTGCTTATAGAGATAATGGCAAAACTATAAAAAACCGTCCCAGGGAGCCAATCGAAGATTTAAATAGTTTGAAACTGGATTACGATCTTATAAACGTAGAAGATTATTTTCATTTTTCTTCCTCTCACGACTATTTGCCGAGCAGCAAAAGGTTTTTGCCTATATTCACGTCACGAGGGTGCCCGTTTGAATGTGTGTATTGTCACAATATTTTTGGAAAAAAAATCAGATACATGTCCGCTGAAAGGGTTTTTACAGAGATTGAGTTTTTATATAAAAAGTACAATGTCGAGGAATTCCATTTTTTGGATGACTCCTTTAATATTGACATTAACAGGGCAAAAAGAATTTTCGATTTAATTTGTGACAGCGGGATGAATGTTGGAATTACCTTTCCAAATGGAATTCGAACTGATTTTATTGATGAAGAGTTGATCCATAAAATGAAAAAGGCTGGCGTTTACCGAGTTGCTCTTGGAATTGAGAGCGCATCGGAAAGAATTATAAAAATGATTAATAAAAAGTCGGATATCAATGAAATAAAAGTCGTTACAAAAAAATTAAATTCTTCAAAAATCAGCACTGGAGGTTTTTTTATGCTTGGTTTTCCAACAGAAACCAGGGAAGAAATATCTAATACTATTAATTTTGCATGTAGTTTGGATCTTACTACAGCTATATTTTCTTTTGTAATTCCTAATCCCGGGACAAAATTATGGGAAACTATTCAAAATAATGATAGAAGTCTCGATCCCAATGATTTTGAAAACTTTAATGCTCAATCAGTGAATTTTAACCGAAGTTGTGTTTCATCAAAAGAGTTACGCAAACTTCAACGGATGGCTTACAGGAAATTTTATTTAACTCCCTGGAGAATTTGGAAGATTTATGTTTTGTCTCCTGATAAGATCATGACGATAAAAAAATTTATATCTAAACTGAAGTCTTTATTATTAGTTATGCTGATGAGGAAAAAAAGATAAAAAAGAAAAAAATTAAATTAATGATTCCGGAATTGTTATTTTAATTGCTCCATTTTTATGATAAGTCTTCTAAAAAATACCAGAGATAGGCAAAATATTCACGAGCAACTTGATAACGGCCTTTGAAATTTATCCACCAGGAAGTAGCATCATACCAGCTATTTACAACCGGTGCAGAATGAATCTCAATACTTTTAAATATTTGTTTAAATATTAAGTAAGCTCGTCTGCTGTGATAAGGAGAGGTGACCAGGATAACCGAATAAAAGTTTTTGTCTTGAAGCAATCTAAAAGAGAACAAGGCATCCTCTTGCGTGCTTCTTGACTCATCCTGGAGAATTATCGCGGTTTCCGGGACGCCTAACTGTATTGCATAATCTTTCATTAAGCCGGCCCAGGTAATTTTTTCTCCACCGGGGAAACCTACAACAGAGCCACCGGAGAATAAAATCTTCTTCGCGTAACCCTGTTTGTATAATTCAACTCCATATTGCACCCGTTCACCCTGTTCCCCTGCCAGCACAATGATAATATCTGCTTTGCTTAATGGATCGTTTTTTATTAAAAGCTTTCCTATGAGAGTCAGAGAAAAAGGTGAAAAAAGTAAAAAGAAAGTTAAAACGAAAAGAAATAAGAAGAGAATCCATTTATTAATGATTTTGTTTTTCATCATCATCTTTTTATTCCACTTACAATTACGTTTTCCATATCAATAAACACCTCTCTGTTTCCAATTTGTAATCTATATATTTTTTAGAAGGTAGCTATTTTCCAGCCGATTATTAACGCTTATTTTTTGGAAAAAAACTTGTTGTTGTAATTCTATGAAAAGCTCCATCTGCCCATGGTCTGACAATGCACTAGGTGGGGTATAATTGAAGTTCTCTACAGCAACACCATGGGGAATGTACTCGCCAAACATTTTCATTATTGGTTGCGGCTTACTCTATGTCTCAGGTATAAATTTTTAAGCCATGAAATATTAAAAAGAAGTAGCTATGAATGGAAAACAGTTTGAAGAAAAGCCTTAAATCCAGAAAGAATTCCTCTTGCATTTCCTGGATTTTTCACTAATCGTAAAACATATGTCATTATTATTCTCGGTCTAAAATAAAATTCTCTTAAAAATTTCTTTTGATACGCATCCAGCTTCTCTTTTGTTAAACCATCTGGAATAAAAACCACATCGAGTAAATTCATTTTTTCCCAGTTTTTATTAATAAAGCCGTATTTTTCTCCAACCCGATACATCTCAGAGCCAGGGAAAGGAGTCATTTGACTGACACTCACGTCGTCCAAGTGGTTGTTTTTAGCAAAATCAATAGTTTCCTTCATAGTATTTTCTGTTTCTTTTGGAAATCCTAAAATGAAGAAACCTTTGGCTAAAATACCCGCATGATGAGTCCAGTTAAGTGCCTGCCTCATCTGCTCGATTTTAGTTCTTTTTCTTGAAAATTCTAAAATGCCAGGATCGCTGCTTTCAATTCCATAAGAAATCTGCCAACACCCGGCTCTTTTCATTAATCTCAATATATCCGGTTTTACCGCGGTTGCCCTTCCATTACAGGACCATGAGATATTAATTTTTTCTTTAATAAGTGTTTCGCATAACTGAATCAACCTTTTTTTAAAAATAACAAAGGTATCATCTTCAAAAATAATCTCTTTGATTCCAAAATTTAACTGCAAAAATTTAATCATTTCTATAATATATTCAGCGCTGAAAGCACGGTACTGTCGGCTGAAAACAGAAGTGTCACAAAAGATGCAAAGATGAGGACATCCCCTAGCCGATATGATATAGGTAGCAGGTAGTCTTTTACATTTAAATGTTGCAGGTTTGTATCCCCGGGGGAAATTATCAATCAGATCCCATGCTGGAAACGGAAGATCATCAAGATTTTTAATCAATGGTCGCGCCTTTGTTTTAATAAAATGGTTGTTCTCCCGAAATAAAATACCGGAAATATCTTTTAATCGGCCATTGTTTTCTGAAGAAGCAGCGAACTCTTTAAGCGTATTTTCACCTTCACCGATTGCAGCAATATCAAATTGCGGAATTTTTGACATTGTTTCTTCCGGAACCGCTGTAACATGAGGTCCGCCGACAATGATTTTAATCTCCGGTCTATTTTCTTTTATCATTTGCGAAAGCCGGGCAGCCTTATAAATAGAAGAAGTTACAGCAGTGAACCCCACTATGTCCGGTTGAAATTTAAGGATTAGGCGTAATGATTCTTCATAAGAAAGGTTGGAAGAAGCAGCTTCAACAATTTTTACACGGTGTCCTGCTTTACGAACTACTGATGCCAAACCAAGCAGACCAATGGAAGGTAGTGTGCTGCCGGCTCCCGAAAGAGGGCCATACCTTTCTTCAAGAGAAATGGGAGGGTTAACTAAAACGATAGACGCCAAACTATAACTTAACTCCTTAATTGAAATGATATAATAATAGCACAACGACGGAAGTTAATAAAGAATGGGTTTATTAACTTAATTTTTCTCCGATAAAATTAATAATGATATTATATAGTTGGAATAAGTTATGAAAACTGAAGCCATTAATTCAATATTAATGGATGATCTGAAGAGGGCTGAATTACTTATAGCCAAAAAGCCTGAGAGATTAGAATTGCTCTCAAACCTTTTGAAAATGGTGAGTGCAAACCTGCTGTTCCTCTAAAAACGCTTACGAGTCACTCAGCTAAGTTTGTTGCCGTCCATACTTGTTATACATGTAGTCTGCGGTGTGAAATTGTAATTCCGGTTTTCATGACAGGACTTTTTTATATGATGATTATAAGTATTTTTTTCCTGAACAGTTTGACATATTATATCCCTGGATAAATTCGACTCTAAGGATAAATTGCAATGGTCTAATTTTTTGTTTGCTCTACTTTCTTCAAAATGGTATCCAGCACTTCATCATATTTGGGAGCCAGTTCTACCGGCTGGTTGGCATATTTTGATTCCACACCAGTAAGTGATTTTGTGTGATAATTTGTTTTAAAGTCAGTAAACTTTAAACCATTAGCTGTTGAGATGACCACTACTCTGTCCTTTTTACTAATTTCCCCTTTTTTCATCAATTTAAATAATGCAGCTAAAGCCACCCCGGTGTGAGGGCAGCAAAAAAGCCCTGTTTTGTCTGCTTTAGCGGCAGCATTGGTAAGTTCATCTTCGGATGCCTGTTCCACAATTCCATTGAATTTTTTTAATGTTTTGATAGCTTTATTTACACTGACAGGATTGCCGATTTGAATTGCGCTGGCTAATGTTTTTCCTGCTTTTATAGGATGAAATTCTTTAAAGCCTGTTAAATAACTCTGATAAAGGGGGTTTGCCCGCTCTGCCTGCGCACACACGATTTTCGGCAATTTATCAATAAGACCTAATTCTTTTGCCAGAGAAAATCCTTTCCCAATGGCGGTGACATTTCCGAGATTTCCTCCCGGAAGAATTACAACATCAGGGACTTCCCATTGAAACTGTTGCGCCATTTCTATGCTTATAGTTTTTTGCCCTTCAATTCTAAGTGAGTTCATGGAATTAGCGAGATAAATACTATTTTTTGAACATACTTCCTGGACAATTTTCATGCAGCCGTCAAAATCGGTATCCAGAGAAAGAGTAAGTGCATTGTTAGCAAGGGGCTGAATAAGCTGGGCAGTGGATACTTTATTTTTCGGAAGGAAAACTATCGCTTGGATACCGGCTGCCGCGCAATATGCGGCCAGTGCCGCTGAAGTATCCCCTGTAGAAGCGCAAGCGACTGCTATGATGTTCTTTCCCTCCGAAATCATCTGTTTTACCATTGAAACAAGAACGGTCATACCCAGGTCTTTAAAAGAACCGGTATGGTTAAAGCCGCACTGTTTAATCCAGAGTTCATCCATCCCTAATCCCTTTCCCAGTCTCTCCGCCCAGAATAAATTACTTCCACCTTCATAAGCAGAAACAACATTATCATTCTCTACATTGGGGCAGACAATCTCCTTTTTTCCCCAAACAGAACTGCCATAAGGCCACACGGAGGACATATAGCGATCATCAAATAGCTTTTTCCATTTTTCAGTCGGAATGGTTTTTAGTTTTTCAATGTCATGTCTAACTTCAAGAAGGTTTCCGCACTTTGGACAGCTATAAATTATTTCATTTAAATCGTGCTTTCCTTCACATTTCTGAATGCATTGAAACCAAGATTTTAGATTTTTTAACTTTAGCTCTGTCATAAAAATTAACCTTCGTTTTCAACTCTAATTAAAATACTGTTCCCTTTAACTACTTGGAGTTCATTGATTTCTTTGACAGCTTTTTGGATGTCTTTTTCCATCGCCTTATGCGTCATAAATACCAGGGGGACTCCAGCGGAATCACTTCTTCCTTTTTGGATTACAGATGCAATACTAATAGAATTTGCCCCCAAAATACCCGACAGCTTAGAAAGAATGCCCGGCTTATCCACTACTGAAAAGCGGAGGTAATATTTAGAGATAATTTTATCTATTGGTTGCAATTTTAATTTTGCATGGTTACTTATATCAAATGAGGAATATCTGTTTCCATAGGTTATACATCCGACAATTTCCATAACATCGCTTAACACAGCGCTTGCGGTTGGCAGAGCGCCGGCTCCTTCCCCAATCAACATTGCTTCGCCAACCGCATTACCCCTTACTTTAACAGCGTTCAATACGCCATTTATGTTTGAAATCGGGTTATCTTTACTAATCATAGTAGGATGAACCCTGATATCAATAGTATCATCTCCTTTTTTTACAATAGCCAATAATTTAATCCTAAATCCAAACTCACTCGCGAAATGAATATCCGTTGGGGTAATATGTGTAATGCCTTCTGTAAAAACCTTGTCAATGGGAATACGGCATCCGAAGGCAAGAGAACCCAATATAGCTATTTTATGAGCGGAATCTATTCCTTCAATGTCAAAAGTCGGATCAGCTTCGGCATACCCTTTTTCCTGGGCCTCTTTTAAAACATCCTGAAAGTTTTTTCCTTCATCAGTCATTTTGCTGAGGATATAGTTTCCCGTACCGTTAACAACGCCATATATAGACTCAAAACGGTTTGCTGCAAAGTTATCTTTTATGCACCGGATGATAGGAATACCACCGCCAACGCTGGCTTCAAAACCGATATTAACCTTATGCTTCTTAATCGCCTCAAATACTTCCTGGCCATGTTTAGCTAAAAGCGCTTTATTTGCCGTTACGATATGCTTTTTATTGCTGATTGACTGCATTATAAATGATAGTGCCGGTTCATAACCTCCAATTAATTCGATTACTATATCAATTTCATCGTCATTGATAATTTTTTTAGCATCTGTGGTTAATATAGATTTGTCTGCAGGCACTCCTCTATCTCGCTTTATGTCCAGGTCAGCAATTCGCTTTATTACAAGAGAGACCCCGAGCCGTTTTTCAATCAGAGCAGAATTATCCCTGAGCACTTTTACAACGCCAGTACCAATGGTTCCTAAACCAATTAAACCAAGATTAATTGTTTTCATTCTTATTTGACTGTATAAAAATTTTATTGTTCACCGGTAGTGTTTTCGCCTTCACGGATTTTATCGATACTCTTTTTATAATCTGAACTGTAAAAGACGGCTGAACCGGCTACAAGAATATCTACCCCGGCTTCTCTAATATCTTTTGCGTTATCGGGTTTTACACCACCATCAATTTCAATATCAATAGGATTCTTTTTATTTTGAATTATTTTTTTTAATTGCGTTACTTTTTGCAAAACTGAAGGAATGAAAGATTGCCCTTCAAATCCTGGGTTAACCGACATCAGCAATACCATGTCAACATCATCAAGTATATAGTCTAAAGCAGATAAAGGTGTTGATGGGTTTAAAACAATACCGGGAGAGACTTTATAGCTGCGTATTAATTGAACGGTCCGCTGTAAATCTACGCATGCCTCAACGTGGAATGTAATAATGTCTGCTCCCGCATCGGCAAAAGCTTGGATAAAGTTGTCGGGGTTCTCTATCATAAGGTGAACATCGAGAGGTAATTTAGTAGATTTCCTTACTGCTTTTACAATTAGAGGACCGATAGTAATGTTGGGCACAAAATGACCATCCATGACATCTACATGGATTAAGTCTGCTCCTGCCTTTTCCACGTCTTTTATCTCAGTATCAAGTTTGCTGAAATCAGCGGATAATATAGAAGGGGCAACTTTGACCATAAAATGTACCAATGATTCTTAAAAAAAACTACGGATTTGGTTGGATGAAATTCGAGCAAATAATATCACAGGTTTATGGGTAAGGCAATATTGACTTCAGGACTTTTATTGAATAGAGTAAACATATGAGTGATTTAAAAGAAACAGTAGAAAAAGCTATCAAATGTCCGCAATGCAAAAAAACCGTTGCAGTAAATGATAACCCCTATATGCCTTTTTGTTCGGAACGTTGCAAAATGGTAGACCTTGAGGCGTGGCTGTCTGGGCGGTATAAAATTAGTGAAGAGAAAAATAACGATATAATTTTTAATTAAGTTCTACATTATTTTTCTCCAAAGCAATGCCGGCCACTCTATATAAGTTGACAATGGATTTAGTATAATCAATTATCGCCTTAATTTCCTTGCTCTGCTCTTCTGTCAGGTCTTTTTGAAATTCCAGGACTTTAAAGCTTGTTGACAGCCCTACTTCAAATTTCTTTTCTTCAGCGCTCATTTTTTCTGTGGCCAGTTTTTTTGATACTCTTGTAACATTCACTCTTTTTACATTGGTTTCGATTTCCCGCACTGCTTCTTTTACTTCTAATGTTATTTGCTGTTCTTGATTTTTAATTTCAATGAGCGTTTTTTCCACCTCCAGCTTTGATGCAGTTAAACTGCTTTTAGAGGCGCGATTGCCAATGGGATACTCAAATTTTAATCCAATATCATAGGAATAAGTATCCCCGCTTAATGCCCGGCTCAATGATCTATCATAGTTACCGCCAAAACGGGTAGTTTGGGTTAGACCTGTAGACTGGTTGGTGACAGCCACAGCGTCACCACTTATACCGTTTAAGCCAAAACTCGCTACAAGATCTATCGTTGGGTACAATTGATTTTTTTTGTAAGCGATGTCAATCTGTTCATTGTTTAGTTCTAATCGTAACTCATCCATTTCCGGTCGATTTTCAAGCGCTATTTTAAGAAACTCCTCTAATTGGAATATTTCATCCGCAAAAGAAGGGGAATCTGCCGGCACCAAAGTTAAATTCCACTCTTCAGCATCAGGAGGGAAATTTAATTTTGTTTTTAATTGATCTTCCAGGTCTTTAATTATATTCTCTGTAATAATTACCGCTTCTTCGCGGGCGGCAACCTCCGATTGGGCCTGCAATATTTCCAAAGGAGCTAAAACGCCGACGTCTACTTGAATTCTTACCCTGTTTTCAAAATCTTTAGCCAGGTCCAGGGACTGTTTTTTTACTTTGAGATCATCTCTTTTAAAAACAAGGTCCCAATAAACGTTTTGTACATCAGAAATGGACTGTATTACAAGATTTTTAAACTCTTTTTTAGAAATATCTCGATTATTCGTGGCAATTTTTATTTTTCTGGTATTCAAATCGATTCCAAAATCTCTTAATAAAGGCTGCGTGAAATCAAGGTCGATAGATGAACTATATTGGGGGTCTAATCCGGAAAACGTAGAATTGGTGATGTTCCGTATAGAATTTAATTTTAATTCATAGTAGGTACCGGCTTTTAATGTTTGCTTCAAACCGATGGAAAAATTTATATTCTCTTCTTCTGTAACATCAGGAGAAGCGAATGCCGAGGCCGACGGAGTAGTAGTTTTCTCTAAAGAAAAGTCCGTAAATAACGCCGGATCAAAAAAAGAATTTTCGAGAGTTATATTTTCATCCTCTATTTTAGAGTTGATTCGTTCAACAGCAATATCAAGGTTATTTTGCAGAGTAATCTCAATGGCCTTTTGTCGTGATAATTTGAGTTCTTTTTGCTGTTCCTCCGCAAATAAATGTGTCGAAAAAACAATGCTTAAAAAAACAGCCAGCAATATAATCTCTAAAAAGTCATCATTTTTAGCATTTTTTTTCATAATTTCACAAAAAAAAGGTTAAGTTGAGTTAAAATTACATTATGATTACATATAAAATATTTTAATGTCAACTAAATACAATCTTTCAAAACCGAAACTTTATATAGACATTTTTTGTTTATTTTGTTATCGTAGCTTTGCATAATATCAATAGTTTTTTACAGTTCTGCATTTTGTTACAATTCCGCCGCATAGATAATTTTTTTAAAAAAAACCTGATTTGGAATTTATTGATTTATAATGACTTGACAACATGACGCTCTTTTTCCTGCATGGTACATATATTGCTTACCTTTAGAGTTTCAAGTTTAAAAAAATGTAAGCATATATTATGTTTTAGCGTTGTTTTTTTTATACACATTTTTTTCCTTGACACATAAAGGAATATAATTTATAAGAGAGGCTTTAAATTTTTGTAAAAAAAATGGCTGTGAATATGGTCAGTTTTAATATGAATATTTATTAATTTAAATCACGTGGCTTAAGAGGAGATTCTAGTTTTGGATAAAGAAAAAGCAAATAAAATTGGGAAAATAGTTTTCTGGATAACCAATGCATTAGTGCTTGTCTATTTTTGGTGGATTGTGATTTATGACCACGGGGTAGCGTCATCCCATTAAATAAAATAACTTGGTCATATAGGAATTTCCTTATGTTGGATTCCCAATTATGTTGGGAATGAGTAAGAGGGCGCTTTAAAATGTCATTCAGGTTCCTGCTTTCGCGGGAATCAATTCCACTGGGAATCTAAAGGTCTTTATCTTAATCCAGCTAAAGCAAAAGGAGGAATTTATTATGAAAACGTTTATATCTTTTATAGTGGCATGTGTGATATGCGCGGCTTATTTTTTTGGCATAGACTGGCTTTTGCAGAAGGCTCAGGGTTTGTATTTAATTCCGTAGAAGCGTCAAAATAGAATTAAGAAGTTAATTTGTTAAAATTTGGAATCTGAAATCTTAAATTTTCTGTAAGGAGGTTTTTAGTGAAAAAAAATATCTTTATACTGTTATTGTCAGTTTTATTAGTACCCGGCATTGCCTTTGGCGAATTAGTGATAAGAGAGCCATTTAGTGAAAAGGCAGGCGATGCCACTGCCGGGAAGGTCATTTATGAGACGAACTGTGTGAGGTGTCATGGTGAAAAGGGCGATGGAGAAGGGCCGGACGCCGGCAACATGTATCCAAAACCAAGAAATTTTACAACAGGGCTTTTTAAGTTTAAAACATCGGCTTTTAAAGAAAAGCGACCTCTCGATAGAGATATTTATAACACTGTGAGTAATGGTTTACCCGGTTCCGCTATGCCGGCTTGGAAATCCTCCCTTTCGATTGATGATAGAAAAAATGTCATTGCTTATGTTAAGCAATTGGCAAAAATAAGCGGAGAAGCTAAAGATAAAATTAATATGGCTGGATGGGTTCCGCCGACGGAAAAGAACCTTAAAAAAGGGAAAAAACTTTTTTTGAGCAGGTGCTCTCCCTGTCATGGAGATGCGGGCAGGGGCGATACAACGATGTCCCTAGAGGATGAATGGGGAGGAAGAGTCTGGCCTAGAAACTTTAGCAAATTTTATTCCTTTAGAATTGGCAATTCGCCGATGGAGATATTTCAGAGAATTTCTACAGGTATCCCCGGTACTCCCATGCCGTCTTTTGAAGATCCGGAAATTGGAGAAGATGTATTAAACACCGAACAAAAATGGCTGGTTGCTAATTATGTTGCCTCTTTAGAGGACAGGGCAAGGTTTTTTGATCCTACACGCGGGAAGATACTGGATGCATGGAAAACCGACGCTCTTCCGGAGGATATTGAAGATACTGAACCATGGCAGTTTTCAAAACCTCTTACCTTCGGCCTTACCCCTCAGGCAGCGCCCGGCAGGCCGCCATTAAATACTTTAATCGACACCGTTACAGTACGAGCTCTGAATGATGGGAAAGAGGTTGCCCTGTTAGTGGAATGGGATGACCCCTCAATGAGCGTTCTGGATGATGATGATGCCGCGACTATAATTGGGGATGAAGATGTATTTGATGATGCGGTGGCTCTTTATATGCCGGCAGGAGTTGCGACGGATAATCCTAAAAAGCCTTTTTTTGGGATGGGGGATGAAAAGACCCCTGTCAATGCCTGGTATCTTAATTCTTCAAATGCTAAAAAGAAATTTACTTTTAGAGGTAGCGAAAAATTTGACACGGCTTCGACTGAAAACCCTTGTAACCCATGTGCCAAGAATGCCTGTAACCCTTGCGCTAAGAATGCTTGTAATCCTTGTGCCAAGAATGCCTGTAACCCATGCGCCAAGAATGCGTGTAATCCTTGTGCCAAGAATGCCTGTAACCCATGTGCCAAGAATGCCTGCAATCCCTGCGCGAAAAACGCGTGTAACCCCTGTGGAAAAACAGAAGCTTCGAAATCTGAAGATTCTTCATTTCTCCAGCAGGCAATGTATGACAAAGGCAGATGGACTGTTTATATGAAACGGCCGATTAAATCTAGTGGGCCTGATGACGCTAAATTGGAAGTTGGAAAAGCTTCCCCTATCGCGTTTTCTATCTGGGATGGAAGTAATAACGAGAAAGGATTGACTCATACATTTACAGACTGGTACTGGCTCAATATTTTGCCACAAGGAAAAGGAGGGAGACTTTAATTAATGAAAAATTTCTTAGTGTTGTTAAAACTTTTAGGATTTGGATTTTTTATGATGATGATTTTTGCAGTTGCTTCTAATGTGGTTCCTCAAGCCATAGGAGAGCCGCCCCCTGTTATCGATTTAAGAAGTATTGATACTGTCGATAAGATGGTTGAGCTTGGTGGAGAAATTTTTGGATCAGAGGCGGAACCGGGAAGAGGAAAGTGTCCCATGTGCCATAGAAGAATTGGAGGCAGGGCGCCTGTATTGGATGGAGTAACAAATAGAGCGGCTACTAGAATTAAAGATCCGCGATATAAAGGCCACGCGAAAACGGGAATTGAGTACATAGAGGAATCGGAAGAGTGTCCGTCCTGTTTTGTTGTAGCGGGGTTTGGCAAGCCGGGTACAAACGACGCAGTAAGCCCGATGCCAGTTACCGTTAATCCTCCGATATATTTGTCTGCAATAGAGCGTGATTCTGTTATTGCTTTTTTCCAAGATCGCGATGGGAATGATGTAACGGTAAAGCCGATAACAGATCCTGAAAAAGATTTGAGATGGGATAAAGAAAAGTATAAGTATAGCTTTAAAGGGTTAAAGCCAAAAGGTTGATTTAAGAGCGCGTAGCTTGTTGCTGGTTTTTCCCTATTTCATTTAAAGATAATATTTAGACAGGAGAGTCGGTATTGGTAAATAAATTTAACGGAGGCAAAGATGAAGCTTAATTCATTTGTAAAAGGTATTCTTGTTACTGTAGGGTTGTACGCGGCTCTTATTGTGTTGTTTGGAGCGGTGACATTATTTGGAATGGTGGAGGTCAACATTAATGGCATTTTATTTGAAGAATCTTCTTCCAATATTTTACCTTCAAGCATTCAATACATGTACATATTTTTTATTTTTGTGGGTGTTGTTTTATACTACACTTCAAGCGCGGAGAAAATTGAAGAAACTATACGCCCAATGGCAAACTTTGTATTTAACCCGGAGAAAAAAGCGTCTATTAAAGTCGGGCAATATACCATGTACTCAGTACTCCCTTTTTTCTTCGCCTTTGTCGGGTATAACCAGATGACTCCGAAATTCCCCGAACCTATTGCGTTACGAGTAATTCATCCGGCTCCTCCCACAACAATCAAAATATTTGGAGAACCCCATAACCTGGTTTCATTGGAAAACCCGTACCGACAATACGAAAAGTCAGATCCGGAAGAATTTAAACAATTGGCCTTAGAAGGTGGATTTATCTATTTTAAAAATTGCTTTTTCTGCCATGGCGATTTTCTAGATGGTCGGGGTATGACGTCTCTCAATTTAAACCCTGTCCCCGCGAACTTTCAGGATGTGGGGACTATTGCCATGCTTCAGGAGGCATTCTTATTCTGGCGTATAGGTACAGGAGGGCCGGGATTACCTGATGAAAGCTGGCCGTGGCAGTCTGCAATGCCGATCTGGCAAAACATACTGACTCAACAGGAAGTCTGGAAAGTGATACTGTTTTTGTATGATTATACACCACCCCAGATTACGCCAAGAACTTTTTCATAATTGTAAATTATCACTGAAGGTGACGGGGATAATCTTTTTATTTAAAATTTAATATGGAGATTTTATATGAAGTGGAAAAGGTTTAAATTTCTTCTGATCTTATTACTAGTACCATTTATTATGGGCCAGTCAGAGGGTCAAAAAGCAGAGGCCCCTGCTGAAAGGGCTATGCCCCCGGGAGATGCGAAAAACGGACAGATCGTTTATGAAAAACGGTGCGTCTGGTGTCATGGATGGGCAGGTGCCGGAGATGGTCCCGCTGCTGACCGGTTAAGACCACGTCCGAGAGACTTTACCAAAGGGAAATATAAAATTCGCACATCGCTCAGCGGAAAGCTGCCTACTGACAGAAACCTGTTTGACGCGATTTCAAACGGCCTGCACGGAACGGGAATGCCGGCGTGGCGTAACGTGATATCAGATCAGGAAATTTCAGACGTGGCTATGTATATTAAAAGCTTTTCCAAAAAATTCAAGAGATGGGCAAAGAAAGGAAAACCAATTCCGGAAATAGAAGTTGGACCTGAAGTACCATCCTCTCCCGAAAGTATAGAGAAGGGAAAGCAGATATTTTTAAAGCTGGAATGTTGGAAATGCCATGGTAAGAGCGGAAAAGCAAGCGGCCCATCAATGCCAACGTTGCAGGATGACTGGAAATTTCCTATACGGCCCGCGAATTTTACAAAACCATGGAATTTTAGAGGTGGAAACAGGAGAATTGATATTTATAGGAGGTTTAACACTGGTGTTATGGGAACGCCGATGGCTTCTTTTAAGAGCTCGCTTGATAATGAAAAATCATGGCACCTGGTTAATTTTATTGAATCTTTAAGCCCCACCAAGAAAAGACCCGGTGTGGAAGAAATTGTCAGAGTAGCCGAAGTAGAAGGGGATATCCCGATGGATTTTGAAGATCCTGTATGGCAAAGCGCGACAAAATATTTTTTCCCCCTTCTCGGTCAGTTTCAAATAGAACCGCGTCAATTTTGGACAACTATCCATGATGTTAATATGAAGGGTCTTCACAATGGTGAAGATGTAGCTTTTTATTTTGAATGGGATGATCCTACAAAAAGCCCTATAGACCCCACTAAGGTTTATCCACTCCAGTACAGAGATGCCTTTTATCTGCAATTTCCGTTGAAAATGCCATCCGATCCCACAAAAAAGCCCTATTTTGTAGGTGGGGATAAAAAGAGAGCCGCAGGTGTGTGGTTCTGGGAATCTGAAAGCATGAAAACGGTTTTGCTCAAAGCAAAAGGATTATTTAAAACAAAAGTAGTTGGCGACGCGACCCCGATTGAGACAAAAGCCGTTTATGACGACGGGCGCTGGAGAGTTATCATGAAGAGAAAAATGCAAACCGGAAATGAAAAAGAGTTACAAATAGAAACCGGTAAGTTTTTGCCACTTTCGTTCCATGCTCAGGATGGTTCTGATGGCGATTTTGGAACAAAAAGAAATGTGTCCACCTGGTACTGGCTGGTATTAGAGCCTAAAATTTCAGATACAAGGTACGCTGTTGCTGGGATTGTTTTTGTATTAGTCCTTGGTTTGGAATTTGTTTGGATTAGGAAACAAAGCAACAGTTAATACTTGACCGAAAAGTTCATTTTTGTTATTATTTCAAGCCGGACGAGAAATTTTAGCATATTTTTATTGTTCAGGTTAAAGATTTCTCCCGGGGTTTACGCTGAGCCAATCGGTGATTTTCTTCGCTTTGCTTAGGATTACGAGTCGAAGTGATATAAATGTAATTATATCCTTGACTTTCGCTTTTAAACAGTATATGAGATAATTATTTATAGGTATCTCTACCTAGAAAAACAGCCAGGGTTACCTATGTTTATATATTGCTCTAAACATAATTTTAATGACAAAAAGTGAGACAGCAGTTGAGCCGCTGTTAAAAAAATATTATAAAATTTATTAAGGAGGGGGAGCAATGGACAGAAAAATTTTTAAGAAATTCCTATTTTTAGGCATTGTTCTTTTTGTCGTTGCGTTACTATCTACAAGCGCAACTACCAGTATCGTCAATGCCGCTGAAGAAGAAGCCGCTGTCGCGGCAGAAGTAAAACCTAAGCCTGTTGGGATGCCGGCTCCAAGACTAAAGGAAGATGATTATCCAATATTTACCGCATTCAGAAGTCGCGAGGCAATATGGATGGTAGCTCAACTTCATCTTTATTTTGCCGCATTCATCGTGGCAGTACCTATTTTTGTTATAGTTATTGAAGGTGTCGGAGTGGGTTCAAAAGATCCGGAGATGGCGAAAAAATATGACAAAATGGCTCATGAATTTATGAAAATAAGCATCACTGCTTTTGCCGTTACAGCTTTGTTAGGAGGGTTGCTGTTCTTTTTATTTCTTACCTTGTATCCTGATTATATCAGGTATTTATCATCTATTTTCGGACCGCAGATGCTTATTTATGCTATGTGTTTCTTTGCCGAAAGCGTATTCCTATATATTTACTATTATGGATGGAATGCCATGCAAGGTCCATTTTCTAAATGGCTGCATCTTTGTATAGGGTTAATGCTTAATGTGGCTGGATTAACACTAATGGTTCTTTCAAATGCCTGGGCTACTTTTGCAATGGCTCCGTCCGGTGTCGATCTCGAAACAGGAGCGTTTTTAGGAAATGTATGGGCTGCCATTAGAGGTCCTTTGTGGAATCCTGTGAACTTGCACAGGATTATTGCTAATATAGCGCTGGGAGGAGCTATCGTTGCCGCTTATGCAGGCTATCGTTATCTTGCCGCTCAAGCCAAAGAAGAAAAAGAATATTATGACTGGATGGGATATACCTCCATGTTAATTTGTGTATCGGGTATGCTGCCGCTTCCTTTTGCCGGATACTGGTTGATGAAAGAGGTTTATGGATATAGCCAACAAATGGGAATTTCCCTCATGGGGGGCCTATTTGCGTGGGTATTTATCATTCAGGCATTGTTGATTGGCGCTATCTTCCTAAGTATAAATTACTATTTGTGGTTGGGAATGGGAAGAATAAGAGGTATAACAGGATACCAGAGTTATGTGAAGTATATGGCCATTGCGCTGATTGGAGCCTTTTTGGTCTGGTTTACACCTCATAGTCTGGTTTTAACCGGAAAAGAACTGAAGTCATTAGGAGGAGCGCACCATCATTACCTCGGGTATTTTGGAGTTATGTCCGCAAAAAATACAGCGGTTAACATCATGATTTCCACCACGGCTTTATGCTTTTTGCTTTATAGGCGTGGGAATAAAGTGGCTGTTGTGTCGTGGGTTAAGCAAGGAAATGCCTTACAGGCCGCCCTCTTTTTTACGGGAGCGGTAAATATTATTGCTCTTGGAGTATACGGATACTTTCTACCAGCTAATATCAGAATAGGACTGTCCGTACCCCAGGTATCCACGACGCTGAGTTTGTGTGTCATCAGTGCTATTATTGATGGCTACATGTACAGGGGAGCTAAGACAAAAGGTACAGTAGTTTGGGGTGAAATGCCTGCAATTTCCCAGTATATATTGATGGGCCTGGCAGTTTCTTTTGCCTGGCTTATGGGATTAATGGGATTTATCCGCTCAAGCGTGAGACAGTACTGGCATGTTTACGCGGTGATGCGAGATATGTCCCGGGATGCATTCAGCCAACCTGTTGGATTTATGGCAACTTATGTTACTATAATCGTGACTATATTTACCTTTATGTGTATTTTTGTCTTCTGGTTAGCGGAATTTTCAAAACAGAAGAAAGAGATAGCAGAAGAAGAAAAAGTACCGGGAGGAGTGGCTCCAGAATTGGCATAATCATTGTGTCGTTCCCTTGCAAGCGGTACCTTAAATTACAAGTAAAAAGCCCTGTTGAAAAACAGGGCTTTTTTTATGTCTCTAAAGGTAAATGGCTGACTCTATGCCCCGAACTTTTCCAGCTTAAGGGCATTAGCCATAGCCAATGTCATGATATCAGTCGCATTAATCATGCCGAGTCCGCCTCTTAAACAGTCAGACTCACCAAATTTATTTGCCGCATCAGGCCTGCAGTACTTTGAATAAATTAACAGCGGCACAGGATGCCATGAATGGCCTTTTAAAATCGACGGAGTGGAGTGGTCCCCGGTAATCACAATCACATCTGGTTCTAAATTTAATATTTTTGGTAATTTTTTATCGAAGTCCTCTATGACTTTTACTTTCTGCTTGAATTTTCCGTCTTCGCCGGCGCTATCTGTTTTTTTCACATGAAGAAAGAAAAAATCATGATTGTTAAATTTTTCTTTAAGAACATCGATTTCATCATCTAAAGTCTCCCCTCCTTTGAGTATTTTCATTCCCACCAGGCGGGCTACTCCTTTATACATGGGATAAACGGCTATACATGATGGGTTTAATTTATAAATTTCTTTCATAGATGGAATTTTTTGATATTTAGCGAAACCACGGAGTAAAACCATATTTGCCGGTTTTTTATTGGCTATTATCTCTTGCGCCTTTAATACAAATTGGTTAGCTATTTTAATCGTTCTTTTTGAGGCAATATCTTTTCCGGTTAAAGGTTTTGGTTTTAATCCTATTTTTTGAGGATCGGAATCTGAGATATCTCCCCCCAAATTTTTTCCGCGGATAATTAGTGATGCCCGGTGATCACGTACTGCACGGATAAATATTTCTACACCCTTAATTTTTATCTTATCAAGCTCTTCAACTAATCGAGAGCAGAGAGAGGTTGGGATACGTCCTGCCCTTCTGTCAGTAATAATTCCTTTGCTGTTTACGGTGCAGAAGTTAATTCGTGCAGCAATGTCTGAGGTTTTTAAAGAAAATCCAATGCCAAGAGCAGCCAATACGCCTCTTCCAATATTCGATTTAAAAGGGTCATATCCAAAAAGGCCGAGATGCCCGGGTCCACTGCCCGGAGTAATCCCGGGTGCAATTGGATTGCTGAGTCCTAAAATGGAAAGGGAGGCAAGTTTATTCAGGTTTGGCGTATGAGCTTTTTCCAGTTCTGTTTTTCCAGTTGGTGTCAAGGAATGTCCTCCAATACCATCCAAAACGACAAAAACGATCTTAGAATCTGTTTTAACAGCGAGCTCTTTTATGACACTTTTATTGGTCATGATAAATAATTTTGAAGCTAAATGTTTTTTTAAGAAGTGAAAACATGTTTTCTATGAAAGATTAACTGACGGTTCTCAACTTTTAAATTAAAAAAATGGCAAAAAAAGCGCTCTTGGCAGTGAGTAAGAATTTTTTTTCATGTTATTGTAATAATATTATGTCTTAGCTGAAGACTGCTAGCTGACAGTTGAATGCTTATTTTTTTAAGTATAACAGATATTTCTTTACGTTCACAATAGTTGCTTAAAAAAACGAATTCCATTCTTGAGAAAAACCTATTGATGTGTTGCCATGAAATACTTTATCAAGGGTGGCATAATAATCTCATATTTACTATATAAAGTTATGTTGTTCCTCTAAAAAGAACACTACGGCCTCTTTCAACCATCACAAAAAGCAGATATTAAGCTTATATTGCTCTTGACTCAGGCCGCAGAGCCGCTTAATATTAGCTTCACAAAGCGGAGTAATCGCATTATGCTTAAAAACATTAGGAAATCTTTACTGGAAAGCGCGGATTTAAAGAAACAGGTTGCGGAAAAATTTGGTGAGATAATAGAACAGGCAATAAATTTAATTTTAATATCTTTGAAAAATGGAAGTAAAGTTTTGTTAATGGGGAACGGAGGGAGTGCGGCGGATGCTCAACATATTGCCGGAGAACTAATAGGGAGGTTTAAATTAGAAAGAAATTCCATTCCGGCTATAGCCTTAACTACGGATACGTCCATCCTTACCTCAATAGGAAATGATTATGGATTTGACCGAGTTTTTGAAAGACAAATTGAGTCTTTAGGTTGCGAAGGGGATATTGTTATAGCGATTAGCACAAGCGGTAATTCAAAAAATGTTATTGAAGCACTGAAAAAATCCAAAAAAAATAAGATGAAATCGATTGGTCTGTTGGGTAGTGATGGCGGACAAATCAAGCAATTAGTAGACCTTCCAATCGTGGTGCCCTCTTCAAATACTCCACGAATTCAAGAAACCCATATCACAATTGGTCACATAATTTGTGAGGAAATTGAAAAAGAACTATTCAAATGAATTAGGACAGGATAACAGGATAAATCAATTGTCAGTGGTCAATTATAAATGATGAATTTAAAATTATAATTGCTAACTGTTAATTGATAATTATTTAATGAATTTCTTATGAATGAACAACTTAAAAAGTTACTTTCTCCCGACAGAAAAATCAAAATACTCGTTGTTGGTGATCTGATCTTGGATGAATATATATGGGGAAGTGTTGAGAGAATTTCACCGGAAGCCCCTGTCCAGGTGGTTGAAGTTCAATCTGAAAATTTAATACCCGGAGGTGCCGCAAATGTTGCTAATAATTTAGTTGCCCTGGGTTGCGATGTATACATGACAGGCGCTATAGGGAAGGATCAAAAAGGAGATAAGCTGATCCAATTGCTTCAAGAGGAAAATATAAACTGTGATGGAATTAAAAGGTTTGATCATAGACCAACAATAAATAAAATCAGGGTAATAGCCCATAGCCAACAAATCATAAGGATTGATAGAGAAGATAAAAGGAATCTGGGAGATAAAATTGAGAAAGATATAATTGCTTATCTTGTTTCAACCATTCCTATGGTAGACGGAGTTATTTGCTCTGATTATTTAAAAGGTTTATTAACAGATAATATTCTCAAAACTATTTTGACTACGTCAAAGGAGAATAAGAAGCTCGTTTTTATAGATCCAAAAGGAAAAGATTTTTTTAAATATAAAGGTGGAAATGTATTAACGCCCAACGAACATGAATTTAAAATGGCCTCTGGAGAAAATAGCACCGGTAATGATGATTTGACAGATACAGCTAAAAAATTGATGGATTCTATTGAACTTGACTCCTTATTGGTTACAAGAGGAAAAGATGGCATGTGCCTGTTTGAAAGAGGCAATGAACCAATTCATATCCCTACTGAAGCTAAGGAGGTTTACGATGTAACCGGGGCAGGTGATACGGTTATTGCCACTTTTGCCATGGCAACTCTGTCCGGCTTAAATTTTTTAGATGCTGCTAAAATAGCCAATATAGCGGCTGGTGTAGTGGTGGGGAAAGTTGGCACGGCAGTGATTCATAAAGAGGATTTAAAAAAGCTTTTAGAAGAAAATGTTCTACGGGCAGCGCAAAATATATTGCAGTTAAATGAATTAAAACAAATTGTAAGCCAGGCGAAAAGTTATAAAAAAACAGTTGTTTTTACAAACGGTTGTTTCGATATTATCCATGGAGGTCATATCGAATATCTACAAAAAGCACGAGATCTGGGAGATATACTGATTGTTGGCTTAAACAGCGATTCTTCGGTAAAAAAATTAAAAGGAGAAGGCAGGCCTTTAAAAACAGAACAGGAAAGAGCAAATATTTTAGCGGCTCTTAAATATGTTAATTATATATGCATTTTCTCCGATGAAACTCCGGAAAAAATGATACGTGAAATAAAACCTGATATTATTGCAAAAGGCAGTGATTATAGCCTTGAACAGGTAGTAGGCCGGGATATTGTAGAGAAATATGGAGGAAAGGTGGAACTCGTTCCCATAGTCGAGGGCTTGTCAACAAGCGCACTTGTCAATGATATAGTTAAAAAATATAAATAACAGAACGAAGATGCATCCTTTGTGTCATTCTAGATTTTGCTGGAATCTATTTTTGGAGCGAAGTGATAAAGTCACTGCACTCCAAATAAATATCCGATAGTTCAGCCTCTCCCTCCACACTGTAAACTTGAAAAATTGTACTTTTTTAACACAATTTTTTATTATCAGATTGGGCGGCAGCCCATTTGGTTGTGGCCCCGTCACTCTTCGAGTTCAATTTACAAAATTCAACCTTAAGTAGATTTCTCCCTCCGGTCGAAATGGTAGAGACAGACCAAACGGGCTTTTTTCAACAGTAACCAATTGCCAATCTTCTTGCAATTCCAATTGCATTTTTCAGGTTTAAATCCTAAACTAATTTCTCGTATGTTAAAACTACTATCCATTCTTATTTTAGTCTTTATTTCTTATTTTCCAGCAATTAACGGTGGATTCATATGGGATGATGATACTTTTTTAACAGATAATTCCATTATGGCCCAACCGGATGCCTTAAAGCGTTTCTGGGTGACAACAGAAGCTCCAGATTATTTTCCTCTGGTTTCCACATCCCTATGGTTACAGCGATTAATTTGGGATCTCAATCCCATGGGATACCATATTTTCAATATAGTTTTGCATGCTTTTAATGCTGTTATGTTATGGCTTATTCTCTGCAAGTTGAGATTTCGGGGTGCCTGGCTGGCAGCAGTGATTTTTGCCGTTCACCCTGTTCACGTAGAGTCAGTAGCATGGATCACAGAAATTAAAAATCTTCAATCAACATTCTTCTTTATGCTGTCATTAATTTGTTATTTAAACTTTACAAATAGTCAAAAAAAGCAATGGTATCTTTTTTCCGGAATATTTTTTTTTATGGCGCTGTTAAGCAAAACATCTGTTGTTATGCTCCCCCTTATACTCCTTCTCTATCACTGGTGGTCGGATGGGTCTTTAAGGAAGAAACAATTGATTAATACTATTCCTTTCTTTGTTTTTTCTGCTATTTTTTCGGCGGTTACTATTTGGTTTCAGTACAATCGAGCCGGTGCTGTTGGGGAGCCGTGGTCTGCAGGGTTATTAGAACGCATTCTTGTTGCAGGTCGAGCAGTCTGGTTTTATATGGGAAAGCTGGTATTTCCTCTTGATTTAATGTTTATTTATCCTCGCTGGTCTATTGACCCGCAAAAGCTTAGCTCGTATATACCAACAGTTGCCCTGATAGTTATAGTTGTCTTTTTCTGGAACAAGCGTAAGACATGGTGGGGATGTCCCATTCTCGCAGGTTCGGGTTATTTTGTGATTAACCTATTTCCTGTTTTAGGTTTTTTTAATATTTATTTTATGCGTTACTCTTTAGTAGCTGATCATTGGCAGTATTTGGCAAGTCCTGGCATCATTGTGATGTTTGTATGGATTGTTACATTGCTGCTTGATTATTCTTCTTTAGCCCAGTCTCCAGACGGGGCTGCTATTGAAGAGGGTCAAGTTCAATTGAAGAAATATTTAAAAGTATCGCTAGGAATGCTTTTACTTGGATTCCTAGCTTTTTCCACTTTTCATAGAGCGAAGATATTTAAAAAAAACTTTTCTATCTGGGAAGATACACTGCTTAAAAATCCTGGAGCCTGGATGGCGCATAACAATATGGGTATTGAACTGGAAAAACAGGGGAAGTTGAATGAAGCCATCAAACATTATAAAGAAACTCTGAGGCTAAACCCGCGTTATGCTATTGCTTATAATAATTTAGGACTCGCTCTAAAGCAAAGAGGGGATTTTGAAGAAGCAGCTATTTACTTCAGGGAAGCTATCCGGAATAATTCCAAATTCTGGGAGAGTTTAAATAATCTTGGATATGTCCTTAATACCTTAGGGAGGGTGGAGGAGGCTGCAAGTTATTTCGAGCAGGTATTAGCAATAAATCCATTTTCCGTAGAGGCGCATAATAACCTCGCAAATATTTTGGATGCGAAAGGGAAAATTGAGGAGGCAAAAAAACATTACAAGAAGGCGTTAAGCATTGATCCTGAAAATGCAAAAATTCACAACAACCTTGGGGCTCTTTTTCAGGCAGAAAAAGAGTATTTAAAATCCATAAACCATTTACAGAAAGCCCTCCAACTTAAACCTGACTTTAAAGAAGCCCGTCAAAGTCTCTCCATTGTCATGGAGCAATATAGAAAAGCAGAAGCGAAAAGAAATAAATAAACAGGATCAATTTGCAAACCTCTTGAAAATTCAACAACTCATTAAAACCAGCGAGGGGGTTCCGCTGAAGCTTTAAGAAAGCATGAAAGGACATCCCGCCTTGTCAGTATCCCCACTAATCTGGACCCTTTTACAACAGGAACTCGAATTAAATGTTTGTCCTCTAATATTTTAATTACTTCATTAATAGGAGTCTCTTCATTAACGGTTATAGTTCTTCTAGTCATTATATCTTCCGCTTTAATTGTTTTTTCATCCCGTTTTTCTAAAAGAACCCCTAATAGGTCGTATTCACTTACAATTCCTAACAGGTTCATATCGTCGTCAACAACCGGAAGACTTCCATAACCTTTATCCACTAATACCGAAGACATGCTTCTCCATGAAGTGGATGAATGACAAAAGTTAACCCCGTTTTCCATTGCCTGACCAGCCGTCAAATTGTCAATATCCTGACCACCCATCATAAATTCCGATCTTTTCATTTTTTCAGCCTCCTTTAAAGTATATAAATTACTCTATTAAATAGTTACCTTATAAAATATGAAACAATAGTTGTGTCATATAAAGCACCTCCTCTCGGTAACTTAAAGCACCCTAATTTGCAGACCACATATATAGATAGTATTAAATATAGTAACGTTTTTTTTTTTTTCAAGACTTAGCAGAAATATTATGGGAAATACGAGAGAAAAAAATAATTTTCAGCCACAAACCTCTAAAAAAACTATCAAATAGCCAGCTTACCACCCTATTTGGGCAAGAGTAGACTGTTGGAAAATAGTTGTCAAATGCATTTTATTTCACAAATCCAGGTATTTTTTTTGCCGGGCTTGAAGGCTGCTCCTTTCTTGACATCTTGAATAGTATCGCTTAGCATGCATGAAAAACACGTTAGAATTTCGAAGGGGAGATTTTTATGCGGGAGAAAAATCTGAAAAATTTGTAAAATACCGTCCCTTTATTTTAACGCCGGACATTCTAAGGGTGTAAAGTTGAAACATATAAAAAAATATAACTTAACGCTTTTCCACCCGGTCTAAAATTTAAATTATTTAAATAGAGTAAAATGGACTTGCTGACTTTTCTCATGTTAGGCATTGGCTTTGGATTTCTGCATGTTCTTGAGCCGGACCACCTTGCAGGTATGGCTACAATCGCGTCAACTACACGAAGCAAAAAAAAGAGTTTTTGCAGGGGAGCTCTCTGGGGCATTGGGCATACTTTAACCATTCTTATTTTATATATACTATCGCAAGGACTGAGGCTAGGAATGAAGGAGACGCTATTTATTAAACTGGAAAGCTTGGTCGGCGTGATGTTAATAATTCTTGGTTTCAGAATCTTGTATAAACTGTTAAAGGACAGATATCATTTTCACCTACATGAGCATGAAGATAAAAACGAGCATTTGCATCTTCATTCTCATAAATCAAATCAATCCCACGAGCACATTCATCTTCCATTTGGTATTGGCATAGTACATGGTCTAGCCGGTAGCGGGGCGATTATTTTAGCTTTGGCTATCGAAACTCAAAATCAATTTATGGGTGCCTTGTATATTGTTTTATTCGGAGCAGGTAGTTGCATAGCAATGGGACTGTTCAGTGGATTCCTCGTAGGCTCGATAGATAAAATGGGAGAATGGATGCATAATTTTGAGAAAGTTATTACCACTTCCGTAATAATTATAGCTACTGTGTCATGCATCCTTGGGTATGGGATTATAAAAAATTCCGGTGTTTTTTAAAGTAAGGTGATATTATTAAGTCTATCCTTTAGACTGCTGCCGCTGTTATTAGTGCACTGATTATTTTTTCCGTATACTGGCACTCTTTTGAAGAAATTCATTATTTAAAGTCTTTCTATCCTGCCAAGTTTACGGTAGAAGAAGCCTTTTTCACCAGCGGAGTTGATACTTATAAAGGTGCTCATTATTAGTTTTCCTCTTGCTGTGGTTATTGCATTAAGCGTCTATTTTTTGAAGCATTCACGGAAAAAAGATTAATTTAAAGTCCCTGATAATTAGACCGGTGAGTTTTTTTATCGTACTATTTTGATAAATAGAGGGCTATCTCCTCTACTCAAAACATCCCAGATAGTTTTCGGATCTTTATCAAAAATAGTAAATTGATCTGCCTTTATTACTATCCAGCTCCCACGGGCAACTTCCGATTCTAATTGCCCTGCATACCAGGCTGCGTACCCGGCATATACGCGCATCCTGTCTTCAGAATTTTTGTTTATAATAAAGTCCATAATTGACCGGATGTCAGTACTGTAAGAAGTGTTGTCAAAAATACGATGTGCATTTTTTGTTTCCCTCTCGGTACGCAAGAGTAAAACTGGTAAAAATCTTTCGATAGGACCCCCTATAAATAAAGTGCCTAAATCTTTTTTGAGCTCTTTGAAACCTGGCAAGACTTCTGATAATGAAATCTCTGACGGTCTATTAATAATAACCCCTAACGCGCCTATATGGCTGTATTCAGCTAAAAGGATAACGGAACTTCTGAAATAAGAACCTCCCAAATCATCAGTCGCTACTAAAAAAACACCTTGGGAGAGAGGTTGATTAATCCGGGTTATGTCCTTGCTTGCTGATGGGATAACTGCCTTGGGAAAGAAGAGGAAAGCAAGCAGCAAAATAATAACAAAACGATTTTGCATGATTTTTTACTTTATTAAACTTAGCAAAGAGATGTTTAGATGTCAATGGGATTTTATTCGAATGAAAAATAGTTGCTTTAATGAGCTGACTTTAAACCAAATAAGTTGATTAGTTGACTCTCCCGCAAGAACTGAATAAAATAAAACCATATGGAAGAAAAATATAATCATCTCCAGATTGAAAAAAAATGGCAGAAAAAATGGGAAGAAAATGGCCAGTACCGTTCCATGGCTAATTCTAAAAAACCCAAACATTATGCTCTTACAATGTTCCCCTACCCGAGTGGAGACCTGCACATAGGGCACTGGTATGCCATTGCCCCGTCAGATGCAAAAGCGCGTTATATGGTTATGAAAGGACACAATGTTCTTTTCCCTATGGGATTTGATGGATTTGGCCTGCCCGCTGAAAATGCGGCCATTAAACTGGGAATACATCCGCATAAGTGGACTATCAAAAATATCGAGCGAATGCGTGATCAATTAAAGTCAATGGGCACCATGGTTGATTGGAGCAAAGAGATTATTACCTGCCACCCGGATTATTATAAGTGGAATCAATTCTTTTTTCTGAAATTCCTTGAAAAGGGATTGGCCTATAAAAAGAAATCTTCTGTAGACTGGTGTCCTAATTGTAACACGACTCTAGCTCGTGAGCAGGTTTGGGGAGATGATCGTCACTGTGAGCGATGTCAGACGCCGGTTATCAAGAAAAACCTTGATCAATGGTTTTTGAAAATTACTAAGTATCAAGATGAATTACTTGACTTCAGCGAACTCAACTGGCCGGACAGGGTTATTAAAATGCAAGCACAGTGGATTGGAAGGAGTGAAGGGGCAGATATTACTTTCATAACGGAACAAGGGGATCCTATGACGGTATTTACTACCCGTCCGGATACGCTGTATGGTGTAACATTTATGGCTATTGCCCCTGAACATCCGCTTGTCAAAAAGCTCACAATTTTGGGCAATCGGGGAAAAGTTGAAAAATTTGTTAAAGGTGTTGAAAGTCAAACAGAGATTGATAGATTAGCGGCAGATAAAGAAAAAGAAGGTATTTTCACCGGCTCCTTTGCCGTTCATCCCCTCTCTGGAAAGAAAATTCCAATATGGATCGGAGATTATGTTTTGATGGAATACGGAACCGGAGCAGTTATGGGCGTTCCCGCTCACGATCAGAGGGATTTTCTATTCGCAAAAAAATATGGACTTGATATCACAGTAGTCGTAGCACCGCACGATTGGGACGGAAAAGACTTAACAGAGGCACATGTAGACACAGGGGAAATGGTCAATTCATACAGTTTTAACGGCATCTCAAATGAAGATGCAAAAAAAGCTATTACCGATTATTTAAATGAAAAAAATTGTGGGAAACAATCTATTACTTACCGTTTGCGGGACTGGCTGATCAGCCGTCAAAGATACTGGGGCACTCCAATACCGGTTATAACTTGCAAAGATTGCGGCATGGTACCGGTGCCTTATGAAGATCTACCGGTAACTCTTCCTGAAGACGCGGAGTTCAAACCAACCGGAGAGTCCCCACTCAAATTTAATGAAGGATTTCTAAAAACGACCTGCCCGAAATGCAAAAAGGATGCAGAAAGGGAAACTGATACTATGGACACTTTTATTTGTTCTTCGTGGTACCAATATGCTTATTTGAGTCCATATCACAAAGGAGGGGCGCCTTTTGAAAAGAAAACGGGAGAATACTGGCTGCCAGTAGATCAATATACCGGTGGAATCGAACATGCAACTATGCATTTGCTATATACCCGGTTTTTTACAAAGGCTCTCAGAGATATTGGCTTGTTGGATTTCAATGAGCCGATGTTGAACCTATTCAATCAGGGAATCATATTAGGTGAAGATTCGGAGAAAATGAGTAAATCAAGGGGGAATGTTGCGAACCCAGATAAACTGATCGAAGAATATGGAGCGGATGTTGTAAGAACTTATTTGATGTTTATCGGTCCATGGGATGAGGGTGGACCGTGGAATAGCCGCGGTATAGAGGGTGCTTCCCGGTTTATGTATCGTGTTTGGAATACTGTCCTGGATAAAAAAAATGTTGGCGGGAAGCCGACAGAAAATGACATCCTTCGATTAAAACGGTTAACCCATAAAACAATTAAACGGACAACAGAGGATATCGACTCTTTTAAGTTTAATACAATGATTGCTGCACTCATGGAATTTAATAATGAACTGATCAAGCTCAAAGAGACACCTCTGGTAAATGCGCCTGAATGGAAAGATACTGTCAAAACCATTATTTTATTACTTGCGCCGATAGCTCCTCACATCACAGAAGAACTCTGGCATCGCACAGGTAATGAGAACAGTGTCCATAGACAGAACTGGCCTAAGTGGAACAGCAAGTTTATCAAAGAGGATGTTTTTACCTTGGTTGTTCAGGTTAATGGAAAAGTAAGAGATAAAATGGAAATACCCGTAAATATAAGTGAAGGTGATATAAAGGGTTTAGCCATACAATCAAAAAAAATAGAAAAATATGTAGATGGAAAACAGGTTATAAAATCAATTTATGTGAAAAATAAACTTTTAAATCTTGTGGTGAAATAGATTTAATAATCTGTGTTTATTATCAAGCACAGTATAAAAGGAGGTTTAATCATTGCCGATATACGAATATGAATGCAAAATGTGTGGTTATGTGACTTCTTTTTTCGAGAAGGCGCGGCAGCGGCTCTCAAATTTTTTTAAGCGGAAATGTGAAAAATGCAGGAGCAGGAGATTAAATAAAATCCTTTCAACTTTTACTCCGAATGCTGTTAAATCGAATGCCGACACTATGAACGAGTTATCCAAAATGGGGAATATAAATTTTATCCCGCGATCTCCAGGTATGGGAGGCCATCATGGGCCACCGCCCGGTGGTTGTCCTTATGCCAATTCCACAGACTCTCAATCTGATGATTAAGATTTTTCAGGTGGTTTTTTTAAGCCGCCTGAAGGAGGAACTCCAAAATATAGTTTAAATTTCAATTACCAATGACCAGTAATCACTAGCCATCAGCTTATTATTGATAGTTATTTTGGATTTTACGTTTTATCTTGGTTTCGGTTTCACCGCCAACCGACACTGCCATCTGCCTACTATCACTTGCGAAGTTTATTTCGCTATTAGAGTTTTGGAAGTTGTTATTTCTACTTCAGTATGCATTGCTTGTGATGTCACCAGATTAAAATGCTTCCGGATAGTTTCTGCTATTCCTTCTGCATTTAATCCGTATTTTTCTCTTAAAATATCAGGGGAACCATGCTCTACAAATTTATCGGGAATTCCAATCCGTTTTAAATGAACGTGGCCTATTCCTGCTTCTTCAAGCATTTCCATTACAGCGCTTCCAAAGCCGCCCTGTAAGACATTTTCTTCTACGGTTACAATTTTCTTTGTTCTACTGGCAAGTTTAGTAATAAGGCTCTTATCAAGTGGTTTTATAAACCGTGCGTTTAGAACAGTAACGTCGATTCCTTTTTTGGAAAGAATTTCTGCGGCATTTAGTGATGGAAAAACCATATTCCCAATGGCGATAATGGTAAGTTCATCTCCTTCCTTTAAAACCTCGGCCTTTCCAATCTCTATTTGGTTTATCTTTTTATCAAAATCAACAGAGGTCCCTGTTCCACGCGGATATCTTAAAGCAGCAGGGCCGTTAAACTCCAGAGCAGTTTTCAACATGTGTCTCAATTCATTCTCGTCTTTGGGAGCCATGAAGACAAGGTTCGGAAGATTGCGCATATAAGAAAGGTCAAACATCCCGTGATGTGTTGGACCGTCTTCTCCTACTATTCCCGCGCGATCCATTGCGAAAGTTACAGGCAGGTTCATAAGGCAGATGTCATGCAGGACCTGATCGTAAGCTCTTTGCAGGAATGTTGAGTAAACAGCTACAACAGGTTTAAGCCCTTCCAGAGCCAAGGCAGCGGCAAAAGTTACCGCGTGCTGCTCAGCAATACCTACATCATAAAACCGGTCGGGAAATTTTCTAGCGAATTTACTAAGACCGGTCCCATCTGTCATTGCAGCGGTAATGGCAATAATCCTTATGTCCTTTTTCGCTAGCTCTGTAATAGAATCACCAAATACCTCGGTATATGTTTTAGATGATTTTTTCTTTAAAAAGGATCCAGTGCCAATATTGAAAGATGAGACGCCATGAAAGGAAGGCGCTTTCTCTTCGGCCGGCTGATATCCTTTCCCTTTTTTGGTAACAACATGAATAAGGACAGGCCCTTTCAGTTTTTTTATACCTTCTAAAGTGGACACGATGTGAAAAAGGTTATGACCGTCAATAGGACCCACATAATTAAATCCAAGATCTTCAAAAATACGTCCCGGGATGAGTATCCCCTTGATGGCCTCTTCTACCCGGTGCGCTAATCGGGACACTCGATTACCTATTTTAGGGATATGCTTTAAAAGGGTGTCTATTTCATCAATTAATTTAGTATAGAGCTGACCTGTAAGGATTTTACTCAGGTAGCCGGAAACAGCGCCCACATTCGCAGAGATAGACATTTCATTGTCGTTCAGGATAACTATCAGATCGCTCTTCAGGTGACCCGCTTGGTTAAAGCCTTCAAAAGCCATTCCTGCTGTTGTTGAACCATCACCGATTACAGCAATGACGGAATGATTTTCTTTTTTAGTGTCACGGGCCTTTGCAAGGCCAAGCGCAGCTGAAATAGAGGTACCGCTGTGGCCGGTGTTAAAGGCGTCGTATTCACTTTCATCAATTTTTGGAAAACCACTGATGCCTTTGTACTGACGTAAAGTATGAAATTTGTCTTTTCGCCCTGTCAAAATTTTATGGGTGTAAGACTGATGTCCTACATCCCATACAATTTTATCGTCGGGAGTTTTAAAAATATAATGGAGAGCTAAGGTTAATTCAACAACTCCGAGGCTAGAAGCTAAATGTCCTCCGGTTTTTGAAACCGTTTCAATAATAAGCTTTCGGATTTCAGTAGCTAAAAGAGGAAGTTCCTCTTTTTTTAATTTTTTTAAATCTTTCGGGGTATTAATATTTTTTAATAAATTAGTCATTATCAATGGGTTCTTGAAATAAAATAGAGGGCTATTTCTCTTAAATGGTTAGCTGAACTATCAAAATGGTCTAAATAACCGATTCCATCATCGATTAAATTTTTTGCTCTTTTTTTAGATTCTTCAATTCCAAGTAAGGCAGGGTAGGTTGCTTTTCTGCTTTTAATATCGCTTTTAGAATCTTTTCCTATCACCGCTTGATCTCCTACAACATCCAGAATATCATCAATTATTTGAAATGCCAAGCCAATATTTTCTCCGAAATGAGTTAAGGTATCCAGATCTTTTTCAGTACATTGAGACAGAATACCGCCTGATCTGATAGAGGCGCGAATTAAACAGCCCGTTTTGTGAATATGAATATATTCTAATAGAGGAGCGTCAATTTGCTTTCCTTCTGATTGCAGATCGACCAGTTGTCCTCCAATAGTTCCCAGGGGTCCGACAGCCTGCGATAATTCATGCACAGCGCGTAAAATAGCCTCTGTAGGGATCTCTTTCATTAGTTTTGTGTCAGTCATAAGCTGAAAGGCATAAGTCTGAAGCGCGTCTCCGGCTAAGATTGCCGCTGCTTCTCCAAAAGCTCTATGGTTGGTTGGTTTTCCCCTGCGCAAATCGTCATTATCCAAAGCAGGCAAATCGTCATGAATCAGCGTGTAGGTATGGATTAATTCCACTCCCAGAGCAAAAGGCATAATTTGCTTTACCGGGCCATTAGTAGCTTCAGCAGCGGCTAAAACCAGGATAGGGCGCAGCCTTTTTCCGCCGGCAAAAACAGAGTAATGCATTGATTTGATTAAATTTTGGGGATACCGATCCGAGGGCAGTAGATAGCGCTCAAGCGCTTTATCAACCCCTTCTTTCATCTCGTTTAAATAGTCAGATATCATGTGTAGATATGGTATTTAAAAGAGCGATATTTGAATGATCCGAAAGGTATTTCTCTTTTCCTGAAATTCTTTACAAAGAAACTGTTACTATTTGAAAATATCAGCAAATCGGCCAACTGTATGACGCAGCCGTGAGGCTATAGTGCAAGCAATGTTTGTCAGGCTTTTATCGCATCTTTTGAATATTTTTACATTATATCGCTGAATTTTTTTCTTGAAAGAACCAAATATCTTGGTACTTCAATGACTTTCGCAGTTACAGAACGTTTTGAATTAATGTCTATAAGACACTTTTCGCAAATTGTAGCGCCTTTAGTTAATTATGAAAGGATGGTTTAAGTACCATCCATGGCCTCTTTTTGAAGCTCTACAAGGCCTCCAACAATATAATATAATCAATCTCTATATCTGCCTAACTCTAGAAGAGTCTGACTACGGCCGGCATTTTACGATATTCCACATGATCTGTCATGATTTCAATTTCACCGCTGTCAAGTTTGTCGAATTGAGGAACTTCACACATAAGAACTTTAAGAGCACTTTTATCTATTTTATTATCACCTTAAAAAAACTAACGGTTAAAAGCAAGAAATTATGGCTTTGTACTAGTAATTCACACCAACTCACTTAATATGGTGCAGTATATTACTTGTAATTTGATATTTGCAGTTTGTTGTTTAGCATTTGTTTTGGTTACGGTTCAGCGGCATTATGATTTTGAAACCTTTGCACTGTTAAAGGTTGCCATTTCATTATATATCTTAAGAGCTGCTTCAATTAATGTAATAGTTAAAGCGGCTCCTGTTCCCTCGCCAAGACGCATACCTAAATCAACATAAGGATTAAGTCCTAAAAATTGTAACGCTTTTCTGTGACCGTTTTCAACAGAAAGATGTGATGGAATTAAAAAAAATTTTACTTTCGGCTCTATCTTAGAGGCTATTAAAGCTCCTGCTGCTGCAATAAAACCGTCTAGCACCACTGGAATTTTCTTTGAGGCGGCGGCGAGCACAACACCTGCGATTCCGCCAATTTCAAACCCGCCTACTTTGGAGAGGACATCAATAGGATCATTTGGATCAGGATTATTGATTTTAATAGCTTTTTTAATAACTTCAACTTTATTCTTAAATGCATTGTTGTCGATTCCGGTTCCTCTGCCTGTTACTTGTTTGACTTCTTTCCCGGTTAAAACTGCTATGATTGCACTGCTTGCTGTGGTATTGGCAATGCCCATATCCCCTGTTCCTATAACATCATAATCATTGTTTTCCTCTACAAGTTCAATGCCCCTTTCCAGTGACAATATAGCGTTATTTCTTGACATGGAAGGTCCCTTGGACATGTTACTTGTTCCTGGTTGTATTTTCTTATTAATAATTCCTGAACTTTGTGGTATTTCACCTTGAACTCCCATATCAACAACTTTTACATCAGCCCCGGCGTGTCTCGCCAAAACATTAACAGCAGCTCCACCATGAGAAAAATTAAGCAGCATCTGACGCGTTACTTCCTGCGGGAAAGCGCTGACGCCTTCTTCCGCAACTCCGTGATCACCGGCAAGGGTGAAAATAACTTTTTTTGATATTTTTGGTCTTTTTTTTCCAGTGATAAAGACTATTTGTTCCGCTAACTCTTCTAACCGACCCAAACTGCCTTGAGGTTTGGTCAAGTCATCTAAATGAGCCTTTGCAATACCTCTCATCTTGTGATCAGGCTCTATAATCTTTTTGGCAGTTTCTATAATTTTATTCATGCTGTCTTTCAATAGTTTTTAAAATATATTACCGTTGAGATTGCTGAGTTCATAAAGGGAAAACACAATTCTCCGCGATCTTTGTATTGCAAATCTGTAAAATTGTGTTTCTTTAGCAGAATTTATTTTAGCAGCATCATGGCGATAGCTCATTTGGTTGTGGCCCACTGGCCGCTCTTTGGTTGAAAGGTTTTTAACTAATTTTTTCAAATACCTCTAAAAACTTTTCACAATCATGCACTTTCCTTGCATTAATCCTGACGTAATTTTTCAGCCCAAAGGAACTGCATTCACGGATTAGAATGTTATTTTCGAAAAATCTTTGATAGAGCAGTTTACTATTTATAACTTTTAAAAGAAAATAATTGGTTTGTGAAGGAATGGCAAAATAACTTTCTTTAAAATAATTAAACAACAAGTTCTTCCCCTCAATGTATTGCTTTATTTCATTTTTAAAAATATCTGGATTTTTGATTATATAGTTACCTATGCAGGCTGCCGGGTAATTAACATTCCAGGGAACTTTTAGATGGTCAAATAACCGAATAATTTTTGTTGGTGCGGCCAAATAGCCCAACCTTAATCCGGCAAGGCCAAGAGATTTGGTGAAAGACCTTAGGATAATAACATTTTCAGAAGTCAAAGATTTAAAAGATAGCCAAGGTTTTTCTACAAAATCTATATATGCTTCATCCAGGACAAACAATGTTTCTAAATGTTTCTTAAATAACTCAAGAACTGTATTATCCATATAATGCCCTGTTGGATTGTTAGGATTGCATAAAAAAACTACATCCGGTTTACTTTTAAGAGCCTCTTCCAGAGTTTCAATTGAAACAGCGAAATGATTCGATTCTTTTAAAGGTATTTTTTTTACGGTTGAAGAAAATATTTTAGCTGCCCGTTCATATTCACTGTAAGTTATTTCCGGAACAAAAACTGTGGAGTTTTTTGAGCAAAACGCCAATCCGATTAGAAAAATTGCTTCAGAAGAACCGTTTGTTATCAAGATATTTTCATCAGAAATATTTAATACTTCTCCGAGACTCTTTTTAAGTTCCTTGGAATCCGGGTCAGGATAATAGTTCAAATTTTTTGAGTTTAAAAAAGAAAAGAAGGTTTCTTCAAATTTTATCTCCATGCAGCTTGAGCTGAAATCCAAAATAGACTTATTGGTTGTTTTAGTGCAGAAAGATACACTGCCATGAATTTTTTCAGGGAGATGCTTAAATTTCAGTACTGATTTATCAATTAATTCCATATTGTAAATGCAAAAAACAAATGATTAAAAAAAAAGCCGTGGATAAAACAATAAACCGGTTGGCTAATAATATCTTTTCCGGAATAGCCGTATCAATATTGTCCCCTATGGAATAATATCCCGGTTTGGTAATTGTAATCCTGAGGGCTCCGGCCAAAGCGGCCATAGGCCATCCACCGTTAATGCTTGGAGTATTCCCATTATCTCTCAGCATAATATTCAAAGCATTTTTACTGCTGGACTTTTTTATAAACAAAGAAGATATTAAAATTAAAAGAGCGGTTATTCGCGCAGGAATAAAATTAACAGCGTCATCCAGCCGCGCAGCAAATTTTCCGAAGTATTCATATTTTTCAGTGCGATATCCGATCATTGCGTCAACACTATTAATAACTCTATATATTACAGCTCCGGTAACTCCAAAAAGGAGAAAATAAAAAATAGGAGCAATAACACTGTCATTTAAATTTTCACCTGCTGAAGCAATAGTTGCGTGGATAATTTCTTCTTCCGATAAATTGCTTCGATCTCTGCTCACTAAATTTCTAAGGTCTTCCCGTGCGAGGTTTATATCTTTTTTTATTAAATCCAAATGAACTATTTTTACGCATTCGATGAAATGTTTTATCGAAAAAGTGGATTTAAGTAAGTAGATGGAAAGGATAAGATAAAGATAAATATCGATTATTTTTAAAATATTTAATAAGAAGTAAAAAAACACTGCAATGAGAAAAAAATAGAGAATTACTTTTATCGTGCCACTCAGAAAAAGAAACCATTTATTTCTTTTTAAATTAGTATCTATTAAATAATTAAATCCTTCTCCCAGCCACACGGTGGGATGATATTTCGGGGGATATTCGCCAAAAACCATATCCACCAAAACAGCGATAAATAAAATTAACAGTTCCATTATTAGTGTTCAGCGTTCTTTCCACTACAAATCTGAAAAATTGTGTTTTTTTAGCAAAGTTTTTGTCAGACGGTTGGGTGTTAGCCAATTGATTTTGGCCATCCATAGCCTCAACTCTTCGGGCGGTTTTCCTGCAGAAACCATCCAACTCGGTTTTCCATACCGAACTGTGATTGTGATGCCTACCACCCTGCGGTCAAATGTTTTTTACTTAATTTTCGTTGGAATTCCGGCCACCACAAAAAACACTTCAGCAGCGTCTTCCGCAAGCAACCGGTTTGTATCCCCTAAAAATCTTCCATACAACCTCGCAAGTTTATTTTCACCAATAAGGCCGAGCCCGACTTCACCGGAAACAATATAAAAATCCGCATTAGAACTTTTAATTGTTTTGACCGTCCTGGAAAGTTTATTCTTAATAAATATTTCTAAATCATCATCGTTGAGATGAGAATTTTTAATTATCATGTTATTAACACAAAGCAAAATACATTCTACTAAAACAGCTGAAAACTTATCACCCTCTTTTTCTATTACATTATCGATATGGACAGGTTCTTCGATGGTTTTCCATTCAGGTGGTCTTGATTCACGGTGTTTTTTCAGCTTCATTTTTATCTCGTCATCAATTGCTTCGGCGGTTGCTATATACAAAACATCGCTGTGCTTTTTTGCCAGATTTTCAGTGAACTCGCTTTTACCGCTGTTACTGCCACCTAAAATTAAAGTTAACTTTCCCATGAATAGAAATGGTTTGATTTTTTAATTCTCTTTTGCTAACATTACATCACATCAAAACTGGCTTGGGAGAAAATATTTTGATCAATAAAAAAATAGTAAACCTTAACGAATTCAGAAAAAGCTGCCTGAGAACAGAATCAACAGATTTATGCCGCATGACCCTGGACAGAATCGTTTGCATGTATAATAACGCAATGTGTCCCGAACCAATCATTTTAAAGCTAATGAGGAATGCTGCCGGGTTGTTAGAAAAAAAGCTAAAAATAGATGAGATAATTAATAGTCCTGATTTGTCAAAAGATAAGGTAAAAAAACTAAACGTATACGAAGATGAAATTTCTAAATTGACCGGAGAAATAAATAATATTTTAAACAAATTGGCTGAATACAAAGTGCCTTAACGGATATATCCCTCTTTTTCTAATCGTAAAATAATTCTCTGTGCCGCTTCATCCGGCAAACAATTCTGGGTATCTATTTCAAGTTCTGGGGATTTAGGCGCTTCATAAGGATCGCTGATTCCGGTAAACTCTTTGATAATCCCAGCTCTTGCTTTTGCGTACAAACCTTTGCGGTCTCTTGCTTCGCATTCCTCTAATGATGTTGAGACGAATACTTCAAAAAAACCTCCCACGCTTGAAATAGCCTCCCGTACTTTTTGGCGTGTCGCCTGATAAGGTGCGATGGGAGCACAAATCGCAATACCCCCATTCTTGGTAATTTCTGCAGCGACAAAACCTATTCGAAGTATATTGAGATCGCGGTGTTCACGAGAGAACCCGAGCTCGCGGGAAAGATTCTTACGTACTATATCTCCGTCCAGCAGGGTAACAGATCTTCCTCCAGCTTCCATTAATTTAACCATCAGCGCTTTAGCGACAGTAGATTTTCCAGATCCTGATAATCCTGTGAAAAAAATTGTAAATCCCTGCCTGTTTCGTGGAGGATAAGTTTTCCTCAGTTCGTCTACTATTTCCGAATAAGAGAACCATTCTGGTATGTCTAAACCTTCCTGAAGGCGACGGCGAAATTCCGTGCCTGAAATATTTAGTACTGACTGTTCCTTATCGACTTCATTTGCAGGAACGTATTCCGCTCTTTCTTTTACATAAACCATCATCTGAAAAGGCACCATCTCTATGCCGACTTCTTTTTGGTGTTTTGCCAATAGCTCCTGCGCCTCATAAGGCCCATAGAAATCATTTCCTTTGCTGTCTTTACCCGGGCCCGCGTGATCTCTTCCTACAATAAGATGAGTACAGCCATAATTTTTCCGAATAATAGCATGCCATAATGCCTCGCGAGGACCTCCCATACGCATAGCAAGAGGCAAGAGACTGAGGGTTGTCGTTAGCTCAGGATAATATTTAATAATATGTTCATAACAGCGTACGCGGGAATAGTAGTCGATATCACCCGGCTTGGTCATTCCGACGACAGGGTGAATAAGCAGATTAGCTTCCGCGAGTTGTGCTGCGCGAAATGTCAGCTCTACATGGGCGCGATGCATGGGATTTCTTGTCTGAAATGCGACAATCTTTCGCCATCCCAGTTTCTTGAATTTTTCCCTGAGTTCACGTGGGCTATCGCGGAAATGCTTAAAGTCATAATGTGCCGGTGACTCAACACCTGAAACTTCTCCGCCTAGATAAACCGGGTTAGCCTTATTGAAGAGATAATTTACCCCAGGATGCATTTGATCCGTCGTTCCAAAAACGGATAGAGATTCTTTCTTTTTGTCAGGAGTCCACATGTCTGAAACATTTAAAACCGCTATTAACACCCCTTCCTGATCCCTGAGAGAAATGTTGCTGCCTTTTGTTATCTGCTTTGAAAACTCCTCCGTTACGTCAAGAGTAATGGGTAGGGGCCACAGGGTACCGTCTGCAAGGCGCATTTTTTTGACAACAGCATCATAATCCGATTTTTCCAAAAAACCGTTTAAAGGAGAAAAACCTCCATTCAAGATCATCTCTATGTCACATAGCTGACGTTCATTCAGATCCCATGATGGATAATCCGCGGCCTTAATTTTAAGTTCCTGCGCTTCCTCATCAGATAGGAGATTTTCTTTAAGTTTTCCTCCGTGTGGCGATATCAGTGTAGTCATTGTGCTTTTTCCTCATCAAAAATGTTTAAGAAAAAAGGGCTTTAAGCAATCAGCACCCAGCCTTTAAAAAAAAATTCAAAAGTAGTAAGTCCTTCTTGAAAGGTGACGGCTGAAAACTTAACGCTTATATGTTTTCGATATGTTCCCACCATGGGAATGGGGGCTTGCCACTTACCATAAAAAATGGATTAAGCAAATTCGGTTTATTATAATTTAATGTTTGTTTGCGTAAATCTGTAACTGTGCCTCCGGCTGATTCAACTATGCACTGGGCTGCAGCTGTATCCCATTCCATAGTAGGACCCAGTCTTGGATAAAGGTGTGCTTTTCCTTCCGCTACGAGGCATAATTTAAGCGAGCTTCCCATGCTGGTGAACTCGGCATCTCCTACATTTTTTTTAAAGCTTTCCAGCATATTGCTGCCATGAGATTTACTTGCCACAATTATTAACCTTTTCTCATGATAATCAGCGACATGTATCTCAGATGCTTTTTCATCATCCGTGTAAACTTTTTTAAAAGCCCCCTTTTCCGCGCTTGCATAATAAGTAGTGCGAGGCTCGGGTGCATGCACCACTCCGAGCACAGCCTTTCCGGAATCTATCAACGCTACATTCACTGTAAACTCACCATTTTGATTAATAAATTCCTTCGTACCGTCCAGTGGATCCACAAGCCAGAAAGTTTTCCATGACTTACGTACATCATACGACACATTTTCGGACTCCTCAGAGAGCACAGGAATGTCCGGCGTCTTTTTTTTTAGCTGCTCAACTATGATATTGTGGGAAGCCATGTCTGCAAGGGTAAGGGGAGAATCTCCATTCTTGTAAGTAGTTTCAATATTGCCCCTGGAATAGATATCCATGACGGCTTTTCCTGCTTCTTCAGAGACGGTTATAGCAGTATCCAGTAATGCTTCTTGCTGATTTTCCATAAATGGATTAATATGTTTCAGATTAATTTAACTCATAAAAATATAGTTGTATAGAATAACATAAAAAGATAATTAATAAAGTAAGATTTAGCGATAACATAAAAAAATATGAAAAACAAACCGTTCTTTTTCTTATGCAGTTTTATATCTTTATCGCTGTTGATTGCGTGTGAGGATAAAGATGTTAAACAATCGAATAAAAACAATAACAAAGTTGTTGCCTTTGTAAATTATGATAAAATCTATCTTTCACAACTCCGGGATGAGACAAAGCAATTCAGTGCTAAATATGGAATCTCTTTTTCTGAAAATAAAGAGCGATATAAAAAAACAGCGAAATTCATTTTAGATGAATTGATTCTGAAAAAAATTTACTTTCAGGAAGCAGAGCGGTTAAAAATAACGACAGATGAGGATGAATTGGAAAATTATTTAAGACATGTTGTTGGAGATTATTCAAAAGATGATTTCAGCCGGATGTTTGAATTGAGGGATATTGATTTATCAAAATGGAAAGCACAGATTAGGGAAAATAGACTCTTTGAAAAATTAATTGCTGAAGAAGTAAAAGATAAAATTATAGTGAAAGAATCGGAAATTATAATTTATTATAAAGCTCATTTAAATGATTATATGTTGCCTGATCGTGTGCAGGCTCTGCAGATAGTTGTGAATAACGAATTGGAAGCTGAATCAATCTATAATAAACTACAGGAAGGCGCTGCTTTTTTTGATCTTGCAAAAACTAAGTCGATGAGTCCAGAAGGTGATAAGGGTGGAGATTTAGGTTTTTTTAGCCGCGGACAAATGCCAAAAGAGTTTGATGATGCTATTTTTAATTTAAAAGTTGGAGAGTTCAGTAAAGTTGTCCAAACCCCATACGGTTACCATATTTTCAAGGTAATCAAAAAAAAACCTGCTAAAATTATGAGCTTAAAAGATGCCAGAGGAAAAATTATGGAAAAATTGAGAAAAGAAAAAGAAAATAAAGAGTTTATGAATTGGATTGACAATTTGCGGAAAAAATCCGTTATAGTCATCAAAGAAGATGTTTTATCCGGAATTTAATGTGCTTTAAGGGCAGAACTAAAAATATGAGAAATCCTATACTTTTATGAAAAAAATATTATGAATATTAAAATTATTAGTACATTTTTTTTCTTGTTTTGTTTTTTACCCGGGATATCAGCCGGTAAGGTAATAGACCGTATTGTGGCAAAAGTAAATGACGATATCATTACTTTGAGTGAGCTAAAAAAGCAGATCTACACAGTGGCGAAAGTGGACACTGGTACCGAAAGTGAAAAGAGAAGAATATTTAACAAAGAGAGAAAAAAAGTATTGAATAAAATTATAGAGCAAAAACTCCAGCTACACTACGCGAAACTGAACAGATTGGAAGCTACCAACAGCGATATTGATAACGCGATAGAAAATATTAAAACGAATAAAAATTTTTCTGATGAAGTGTTTCAGGCTGCCCTGGAACGTGAAGGGCTGACAATGGAAATTTACCGCACATCACTGAAACAACAAATTACTTTATCTAAAGTACTGAATGCAAAGGTACGGAGCAGAATAAAGGTGAATGAAACAGATGTGGAGAGCTATTATTCAAAAAACAAAAAGAAATTTCTAAAGCCTGTGGAAATTAAAGCATACCACATTATTTTTGTTATTAATAATAATGAGGATGAAGTTAAAACCGCAAAGCAGAAAAAAAAGGCTTTGCGCGTACTAAAACTTGCAAGGAAAGGTGATGATTTTAAAGAGCTCGCAAGAACCCACTCTGAAGGGCCGTCAAAAAATGCTGGCGGTCACCTGGGATGGGTAGAAAAAGGCGCCATGCTCCCTTCATTTGAAAAAGCAGCATTTTCATTGAGAAAAGGTGAAATCAGCTCCTTGGTTAAAACCGATTATGGTTATCATATTATAAAAGTAGTAGATAGAAGAGAAGCGGAAGGCAGGACACTGGATGAAGCAAGAGATAAAATAAAGAAAATTCTTTTCAAAAATAAATATGACGACAATTATGATAAATGGATGGCCGAACTTAAAAAGAATGCTTTTATAGAAGTTTATCTTGGGAAAGAATCTAATAAAAAAAGGTATATATCTTTAAACACTAAAAAAAAGCACAGACGTATACGCGGTGATAATCCAGGATCGAACGAAAAAATACGTAAAAAAACAAAAATAAAGAAAAAACAAGATGCAAAAACAAATTCAAAACCAATAAACTCTGAAGATAAAATAAAAATTTCAAAGTTCATTTTGAGATGGGAAAAAGCTCGTGAAACTAAGAACAAACGCAGATATTTTTCTTTTTATTCAGAAAACTTCAAAACCAATGAACTGAGCTTAAAGGAGTGGAAAAAAATAACAGAAAAAGAATATGAGAAATATAAATTTATTGATATCGAAATACGTGATTTTCGAGTGTTTAAACGAGATAGTTTTTACGTTGCTGCTTTTGATCAGAGGTTTAAATCAAACGGCATTGACAACATAAGGCTGGTACGGATTTATTTAACAAAAAAGAAAGAAGAGTTTAAAATTGCCAGGGAGAAGTGGCTTAATTCACCTGACACCCATAAGGAATTTTTTCAAAAACCTCTTTTAAGTTACAATACCCTCCCAAAATCTTCCTCAAAGCTATCTAGAAAAAAGAAACGCTCACACATGATAAAACCTCTTGGACTTTTGTGATAGCATATAACATAGATATTTCCAATTATTTTAACAGGGAAAAGGTAACGCTAAGCGAGACTAGATGGACAAGTTTTTTTTTATTCTGATGATACGGTTAATCCAGTCAAACAACCTAGAATCAAAAAGTTAAGCAGATGAAAATTAACAGTGAAATTTATAAAAAAATAGAAACTATAGTTAGCTCAGAATTCGTTTCTGATGCAGATGAAGACAGATTCTGTTATTCCTATGATGCTGCAGGAGGTAAATCACTCCCAGACCTTGTGGTTAGGCCGGCTACCGCAGAAGAAATTTCAAAAATTGTAATGCTTGCTAATGAATATTTAATACCGGTTATTCCACGCGGATCAGGTTCAGGATTTGTCGGTGGTTCTACTCCTGTTTCCGGTGGAATAGTGCTGATTTTAACCCGAATGTCCAAAATTATTTATGTCGATGAGGATAATCTAACAGCGGAAGTAGAGCCCGGTGTTATAACGCAAAAATTACAGCAGGAAGTGGAAAAATCAGGGTTGTTTTATCCTCCTGACCCGGCGTCATTAAAATTTTCTACCATAGGTGGAAATGTGGCTGTGAATTCCGGCGGGCCAAGGGCAATCAAATACGGCGTTACAAAAGATTATATACTCGGATTGGAAGCCGTGCTTCCCACAGGAGAGACTATACATACAGGCGTAAAAACAGTAAAAGGAGTGGTTGGATATGACCTGACACGGCTGCTGATAGGTTCTGAAGGTACCCTAGCTATTATCACAAAAATACTCTTAAAATTATTGCCTAAACCAAAAAAAGTTAGAACAGCATTAGCCGTATTCCCGGAAGTAGACGATGCTGCCAGGGCGGTGACTGAAATAATTCGCTCAAAGATTATTCCTGCCACGCTGGAGTTTATGGATTGTACCGCAATGCAGTGTGTTGAGGACTATCTTGAAGTAGGCCTCCCAAAGAAAGCAGGGGCGATGCTGTTAATAGAAGTGGATGGGGATGATGATGTTGTGGATAAAGAGATTAAACAGATTGATCTTTTGTGTAATAAGTGTAACACCGTTCAGATACTTATTGCCGCGGATGATCAGGAACAGAGAAAACTCTGGACAGCGCGCAGGGCAATATCACCCGCTCTTGGACGTTTAAAGCCAACTAAAATCAATGAAGATATTGTCGTTCCAAGAACTAAAGTCCCTTCCATCATAAAGCGAATAAGAAAAATTGCCGAAGATTTGAATCTCACTATTATAAATTTCGGGCATGCCGGAGATGGAAACATTCATGTAAACATTATGACCGATAAAGAGGATAAAGATGAATATGAACGAGCGGAAAAGGCTGTAAAAGAAATTTTTTCAGCGGTATTGGATTTGGAAGGTACCATTTCGGGAGAGCATGGAGTAGGCTTGACCAAAAGTCCGTATATTCGAATGGAAATAGAGCCGGTAGCATTGCGGAAAATGGAAGAGATAAAAAAAATCTTCGATCCAAATAATATTATGAATCCCGGTAAAATATTTTGATATGGTAGCTATCCTCCTTTTTTAAGACATTTTAAACTTCAACTCACTAGGGAAGTAGTTTAGAGAAAATGACTAAAATAAAAAGTGATATAAAGTGCCTAAAGTTTATTTTGGTTTAAATTTTAACTTTAGCTCACTTCATTTAATCACTCTCAAGTGATTTCTCTTTTTGACCGATTTCTTAGGCGGTTGGATTGTTTTTTTCTCTGTGACGAATTGAATTATCGCAATAGGGCCGCTCATCATGATAATGCATTCCCACGGGAAAAAACAGTTGAAATAGTTGTTCCCAAACTTCATCGGGGCATTAATTCCTTTTTCATCATAGGTTAGGTTTGGAGTGGAAGAATTGCCTACAACAAATGTCTCCATTTTTTTTTCGTGAATACTTGAAGGTATCTCTATCTGATCCGAACCGCTGATAAGGAGTGTAAGATATACATCCCCCTGTTCGTAAAACCAATCAAATACAGGAATTTTATTTATAAACTTCATAGTTACAAAATAACGGAAACTTATATTTTGATTATTTGCCCTTTTACATTATTACCGTTTATGTTCAGAATTCCAACGCTATTATACAAAGCAAAGATTTTATCCGTAGGTGTCCCAGGATTAAAAAATAAAACTCCCAGCTCAATTTTATTATAAGGTTTGTGGGAATGTCCATACACAATAATATCTAATTCGTCAAATTCCTTTCTGATTCTCTCTCTTATTCCAAAAGGAGAACCATAGCCATGTATTAAACCGATATTTACCTTTTCAACATTTAAGACCTTTTTTATCGGGTATGGGCTGTTCGGTTCATCCATATTGCCTTTTACAACTTCTACTTTAGCTAGAATTTCCAGTTCTTCTATGACGGTTCTATTTACTAAGTCCCCGGCATGTAAAATTAAATCGACATCGGTAAACAATTTAATTATTTTTCCCGGGATTTTTTTCCCCCTGTGCGGAATATGAGTATCTGATAGCACCCCGATTTTCATTTTTATTTAATAACCTGTGTTTCACCGCAGCAAACTTTATCGAATGATTTAAGACGATTGACTAAAGCTAACTTAAGGATAGTAAATATTATTTTAATACCTGCTCGAACAGTGCCAGAAAAAGTCCCTGTAATTTTAGATACACCAATTCTTTTTCTATAACTGACAGGCACTTCATTTATCCTTAAATTGTGAATAATAGCCTTTGCCTGCATCTCAACATTCCAACCAAAGTTAGTATCTTGCATATTTATTTCCAGCAGCTTTTGAAAGCGTAGTGCTCTTAAAGGACCGCAATCAGTATATTGAAAACCAAAAAACCACTTAATTAACAATACAGCAAATTTATTGCCAATAAGAGCCTGTGGCAAAATTGAGCCTGATTCTCTTTTGCCTGAGATTCGTGAACCAAGAACAAAATCATATTGATCATTAATAATAGAGTTGATAATAGAAAGAATGTCTTGTGGAAAATCACTGTAATCAGCGTCAAGAAATACGATGATGTCCGGTGACTTACTTTTAAAGTAATCGATCCCTTTTAAACAAGCTCTACCATAACCTTTGCGGGATTCATTGATAACCTTAACGCCGATATCGTTACAAATTTTTTCTGTTTTATCAAAACTCCCGTTATTTACCACTACTAGATCGTGAGGTAGAGTTTTTGGAATATCTCCAATGACGAGAGGGATTGATTTCTCTTCATTAAAGGCGGGAATAACAATTGCTGTTTTCATAATCAAAGGGTAATTATATTTTTCTTAGTTCAAGAAGGATAACCTTCCTTGGGTCAGCTTTTTCAATAGTAATTTGATAATCTTCAAATATTAATACATCTCCATTTTTTGGAATTTTCCCCATTTTATAAATTACGAAGCCGGCAACAGTTTCATAGTCACCTGACGGAAAAGCAATACCGATATTTTCTTTAATCGCATCGATTTCCATTGTTCCTTTAATTTCATAACAATTATCCCTTTTTTCAACATAAGAATGGGAAGTTTTTTCAAATTCGTCCTGTATTTCTCCCACAAGCTCTTCTAAAATGTCTTCTATGGTTATGATACCAATTGCTGCACCATATTCGTCCACAACTACTGCCACATGATTTCCTTTTTTTTGCAATTCTTCTAACAGGTTGTCAATTCTTTTGCTCTCATGAACGTAATAGGCTGGTCGTATGATGCTTTCTATTCCATATTCGTCTTCCGGCAGGTTTAAAAGATCGAATGTATGAAGAATGCCCATAATATTATAAATTCGATCCTTAAATACGGGCAAGCGGGAGAATGAGCTTTCCTGTGCCCTTCTGATAGCGAAGCGGGCAGAGGCAGATTCCTCAAGAGCAATTAAATTGATCAAAGGAACCATACATTCACCCGCAGTGGTATCCCTGAAGTCAAATATCTTTTGAATGATTTTTTTGTCATCGGAATCAAGTTCCGACTGCTCTTTTCCCGGCATCGAAAGAGAGCGTAGTTCCTCGCGGGTAATAAAATGTTTTTTAAACTCTTCTTTAGGTGTTGATAGGTCCAGGGTGTAATTAGTCATTTTTGAAGTAAGTTCAATAAGAGGATAGAATATTTTTAACGCAATTTGGAGCGGCCAGATAATTACTGTAGTAATACTGTCCGCTTTCTCTTGAAATATAGCCTTCGGTATAATTTCACCCAACAGGAGTATTATTGGAAACATGATAATGGTGGCATAAATATCTCCCCGCTCTCCAAACAATTCTAGTAAGTAAGCAGTAACAACAGCAGTACTGCTTACGACGGCAAAATTAGTTCCTATAGAAGTTGCTCCGAAAATTCTCTCCGGTTTTTCTAACAGTTCTTCCACACTCTTGGCTGCCTTTGATCCTGATTCTGACAGGTGCTTGAGTTTTAATCTGTTGACTGAAATTAAGGCTAACTCAGAGCCAGAAAAAAAGCCTTCCAGCAATAAACAAAATATAACTATGATAATGACAGCAGTAAATTCCATGGCATTAAGACAGTAAACTTTCTTACTTTTTATTTAACTTCAGATTTTTATCAGCGCGTCTTTTTTTTTCCATAATGATATTTAAAATACGAGGTCCTTTTATTTTATCCACTGTAAACTTAAAATTTTCGTGAGTAACAGATTCTCCCCAATGGGGAACCCTGCCGAACAACCCGAAAACAAACCCTCCAATACTATCAAATTCATCTTCAGGCAAAGAAGCCTGAAACTCCTTGTTAAATTCTTCTACTTTTAACATGGATGACAAAGAATATTTAGAATCATTTTTCTTGATAATAAGAGAATCATCCTTTCTCGTTTCACTTTTTATGTCACCAACCAATTCTTCAAGCACATCTTCTAAAGTGACAACTCCTGTCAGGGCGCCATATTCATCGAGTACAATAGCTATATGTTTTTTGTTATCTTTAAATTCTTTTAGAAGTTCATGCATTTTTTTTGAACTAGGAACAAAAAAAGGAGAATGAAGAAGTTTTCTCAGCTTTACGCCAGATTTTTGCTTGCGGTTGTATTGCTGCAGGTCTTTTATGTAAAGAATGCCTACTATATGATCAGCACTGTTTTCATAAACCGGAATTCGCGAAAAAAATTTTTCCTGAACTCTTTGAAAAACAGTTTCCAGGTTATCATCAGCATTTAAGGAAAAGATATCCACCCGTGGAGTCATCACCTCTCCAGCAGTTGTTTCGCCAAACCGGATTACATTATGGATCATTTCTTTTTCATCCGATTCCAGAACTCCCTCATTTTCTCCAACGGATACAAGTGTATGAAACTCTTCTTCTGTAATGATACGGCTGTTGTTGCTATCCTGGCTTTCCAAAAGGGAAACTATTGCTTCGGTTATGCGGGTTATTATCCACTGTGCAGGGTAAACAAAAGTATAAAAGAGCTTTAACTGACGGGAGACAAGAAGTGAGAATTTTTCGGCGTGTTTGATAGTGTATGTTTTAGGAGTGATTTCACCCAAAAAGAGTAAAAGGAATGTGCCTAAACCAATTGCCAAGGCAATCCCTTTATTTCCAAAAAAACTGATAAAAATAGAAGTAATAAGAGCCGCAGCTCCAACATTTACCAGCTCATTTCCAACATAAATAGTTACCATCAGCTTTTTGGGGTCTTCGAGTAAAGAGGCAACTAACTGTCTGGAATATTTTTTACTCTCTTTAAAATTGTCAATAGTAATCTGGCTTAGAGAGAAAAAAGCAGCTTCGCAACCCGAAAAAAAAGCGGAGCAAAAGAGCAAGATTACCAACAGAACAAACCGAACTATTAACGATTCATCCAAAAAATATAAAACCTCCTCTATAGGTTAATTCATTTTTTTCCTTTATACATTACTAAAATCACGTATAAAAGAAAATAACTTATAAATGCCACTATTATTCCGAGGAGAATGGTTCCGGTTAAATAAGGCATCAGCATTGTTTTCGGATAAGCCATCAGCTCATTTTTCCCTAAACTTGTAATAAAACAGGAATTTTCATTTTGTAAAATGAAACTGCCAAAACAAATACTGAATCCGTAGACAAATACTATAGTCCAGGGATTGCTAACCAGGCTACCAGCAATAACAACAGCCCGGTTCATCTTAAAGAGCCAGGCTGCTGCTATAGCAGAAATTGTATGAAGCCCAATGGTTGGAGAAAAAGCAATAAGAACTCCGATAGCAAAAGCAAGGGAAATTCGGTGAGGCGGTTCATCTATTGATACAACCCGGCGGAACCTAGTTTTGATAGCTTCGCGAAAAATCATTGATTTAAAATAGTATACATCAAAAATAGAGATCTTCAATTGTTTTAAAAATGCTCATACCCTCTTTTTGAAAGGGTTTTTTCTTTTCCGCCATGGGAAACCAGAATGATTCCGTGCCTTTTGTCCAATATCTCGCCGATATTTGTTATAGGGATTTTCATTTTCTTCCACCGTTTTTGAAGCTGTGGAACTTTCTTTTCCTCAATAGTGAAGAGGAGTTCATAGTCCTCCCCTCCAAAAAGAGCATAATCAAGTATATTTTTATTTATTGATTTTTTTAATCTCCTTAAACCGTAAGAAAGTGGTATTTTGTTAAGATAAATCCTTGCTCCGCATTTACTTTCTTCGCATATTCGTTTAAGGTCGGATGCCAACCCATCACTGAGATCGATCATGGCTGATACACCTATTTTTTCAGCTAAAATTTGTCCTTCTTCCAAACGGGGTTTTGGGGAGAGATGCTTTTCTATCATCTTATTTTTTTTTACAGGAGAAGATTTTTTTAAAATTTCCAAACCAGCGGCAGAATTTCCTAAATTTCCTGTTACAAAAATCTTATCCCTAATCCTGGCTCCAGCCCTTCGAATTAGGAGATTTTTTTTTACCTCACCAATAACAGTAATGCTGATAATCAAACCATTGATAGATTTTGAGATATCACCACCTATAATATTACAATTATATTTTTTTGCCATGCTTTCAAAGCCAAGATATAATTTCTCGACAAATTCAACCTTGGTGGAAATTGGTACCCCAAGAGAAATTAAAATATAAAGAGGAGTACCTCCCATAGCTGCAATATCACTTAAATTAACAACTATAGATTTTTTACCTAACATTTCTGGGGAAATATAATGTAGCTCGAAATGGACATCTTCGATAAGGGTGTCTGCAGTGATAAGCATGTTGTGGTCAGGTGCGGTAACAACAGCGCAATCATCTCCAGGGCCAAGCTTTATACGATTAGAACGTTTTCCTATTTTCCTGCGCAATTTTTCTATTAGTCCAAACTCGCCGATTTTATCTATTTCCATGCTTATATTTTAATATATTCTGTTACTATAAATAAATTGTTTTATTAAGAAGACGGTTTCTATATAATAATATTTAAGAAGCAGAAGCAGAAAATTTATCATAGTTGTTTGAGATTTTTTGTATTTTTGTAAATCGTTATTTGGAATTTTTTTAAGGTTTCGGGGCGTGGCGCAGTCTGGTCTAGCGTGCTTGACTGGGGGTCAAGTGGTCGGAGGTTCAAATCCTCTCGCCCCGACTTTTTTTTCAATAGGTTGCAACGTTCCAGACTTAGGTTGAAGTGGCTTGTGGGAAATTTGTGTCATTGGTTTATCCAATGCAGCAATATCCACCTTCAATTTATCAGGTGAAAGGTGAGCATATCTCTGCGTCGTTCGCACATCCTTGTGGCCCATTAATTCTTTAACAGAGTAAATGCTTATTCCCCTTTGAACAAGGTTACTACCAAAATCATGTCTTAGATCGTGAAAACGGAAATCCTCTATCCCGGCTCTTCTGCAAGCCCTTGTAAATGCACTTGAAACATTATGCCTCGACCTCTTCCTATTTGCTTCGTTTTGGAAAACAAGACCTGTG